>Ga0307515_10001672_pt1 | contig 49408 bp, 34 predicted proteins | sample 17_EM_MG_FD_194513 | JGI IMG/M metagenome (GOLD analysis project Ga0307515, IMG submission 194513) | Populus trichocarpa ectomycorrhiza microbial communities from riparian zone in the Pacific Northwest, United States - 17_EM | ecosystem: Host-associated > Plants > Roots > Unclassified | place... | reverse complement strand
TAACTTTAATAACTTAATAATAAAGTCCCATAATATAACCTCCCATGGTCTCTTTGGTATTTTAATAGGTTATAGCCCTCTATACGGCTTATGCCTTATTAATTTATTTCTCTAGCAATTTAGACATTCTTTTATAACTTTTCACGCTAAGCCCTAAATTCCGTTAATAATGTACTCCTCCTAGAGTCTTAACACTAATTCTATAGCTCTATTATGTCTTTAAGTTATTCCCTTATAAAAATCTTCTATAAAGTGCTCTGCTATACTTCTTAGAATATACTTTACTTCTCTATATTCATACAGTGTCCTTTCTTCTAGATATTCCAACTATTCCTCCAGTTATGCCTTAAAGATCCTTTATACCTAAAAGCTTTCTAATATTTTATAAACTCTATTTAGTTTATTATCCTCTTAAGTTGCTATAATCTTTAGATAATTGTATCTAATCAGTCTATCTATATCTCTTTACAGTAAAGCCCCTAATGGCTTTTTATTATTTTGTAATTTAGCCTTTTTACTTAAAGCGTCTACTCGTGTGTTATCTATACCTTTGGTATACTAAATCTTAAAATAGTATTCTGTAAGTATCTCCGCCTATCTAACCTATCTTTAGTTAAGTTCCTTTATTATTAGGAATCCTGTTAGGTTCTTATAGTGTAAGAGTACATATATTAGATCCCGCCGCGCTTGCGAATAATATCGCAAGCACTCCGTGTCTTTTTGGCCGAATGGCGACGTTAGGGCGGGAAACGTTATATATAGTCTATCTTAACTATAAATAGTTTCTCTGTGCCTTATAAGAATGTTCTCTATTTCTTTAGTACTGTAACTATACCTAATAACTCTTTATTATAGATGTTATAGTTTAACTCTAGTGGTATTATCTTCCGACTATAGTATACTACTAAGTGCTATCCATTTTAATGTTTCTATATAAAGCACGCCCCTAGTATAAAGTCTAATGCATCCGTTTCTACAACTATCTCTAGTCCTAGTTAATAGATCTTAAGAACTAGCTCCTAGGTAAACAACCTCTTAACTTCTTTAAATAATTTCTACTATTCCTCTCCCTATGCCTATAGTTCTTCTTTCTTCATTAACCGCGTAAATGGTTTAATATTCTTTAACCATTATGCTATAAACCTTCTATAGTAATTGCAAAACCCTAAGAACAATCTTAACTGCGTAATATTCTTCGGTTCTTGCTAATTTACTATAGCCTTAATCTTCTTTAGATCTATACTAAGTTAGCCTAGTTTAATAATAAATCCGACGAAATCGGTCTTCCTAGTAAAGAACTTGCATTTCTTAATTGCTACTAGCATCTGTTCTTCCTATAGTCTCTTTAAAACCCATTTAACGTGTTCTCCATATTCTTCCTTAGTTATTAAGTAGATAATAATATCGTTAAAATATACTATAACAAATTTATCCAAATATTCTCCTAATACATTATTAATACGCTTCTAAAACGTTACTAGTGCGTTTATAAGCCTAAACTATATAACTAATGGTTTATATAGTCCTTCCTTTAACCTAAAGGCTGCCTTCTATTTGTCGCCTTCCTTAATCCGGATCTAGTAGTATACTTATCTTAGATCTATCTTTATAAAGATTTATACGTTGCCTATCCTATCTTAGATTTTACTAATTAAGGGTAAAGAATACCTATCCTTTCTAGTAATGCTGTTTAACTGCCTATAGTTAATACACAGCCTTAGTTTGCTATTTTTCTTTAGTATAAATAGTACTGGATAACCTACTAATAATTACAATGGTCTAATATATCCCTTTTATAAGTTTTCCTAGATAAACTCTTTTAATGCTCTACCCTCTTCTTCGGTAAGCTTATAGGTTAGAAAGAACCTTAGACTTATTCCTGGTTTTAACTCTATCTTATAGTCCTATACTATATACTTTAATAGCTTTTTACTTTCTAGTAACTATAGTTTCTTACCATACTTATAGTATCTCTTTAGTATATAACTTAAGCCTCGCTTAGTCTCTTCGTATATTGCTCTAACTTAGTACTATACTAACTTAGTTTATTATCGCATCCTACGGCGTTAAGTATCTCTAATATTAACCTAACCCGTAATCCAATTGATCTTTAGATTGTATTCCTATAACTAAGGCATTCCTAATACTGCCTTATCGTTTCCCAACGGTAATATATTAAAAGATATCTCGATTTATCTCCCTTTAATGGTTAACTAAATAGGTCCTATTTTAAGATTAATAATACCTCCTCTATAGGCTATCGGATCTCCTAAAATTGTCACTAATAGGTAAGGGTGCTCCTTTTTCCTATATGGTAATCCTATTCTTTTAACTACTGCTAGTAAAATATAGTTCCTTATTACTTTACTATCTATTAATGCTTTAAACTGTTAATCTTACCATTTAACTTATAAGTTTAGGTGTTGTCCTTAAATTTCTTTAAGGGTCTAAGGCTCTACTACTGGTTCCCTTTAGTCCCGTAGGCCTCTACTTTTCCTAACTATTAGCTGCTTAATTCTATTTATACTTAGTTCACTTTTAGCTAATACTTAGTTCGCTTTTTGTCTTTAATATACTATAGATATATATTCTCTAGGTATTCCCACTACTATTATCCGTCTAGGCATTCTTCTATAAGGAATCTTCCTAGTTAAAGTATTAAGTCCCCTTAGCTTTATACTTCTACTAGGTGCTAACTATATATATATTTAATATTTTAATATTTTGCCTTATCCGGTGCCCAATATATCCTTACTAGGTACTTCTGGTTTTTATCCTTAGGTGCTCTATATATATTATATACATTATCTACGCACGCAATTTATGCCAGTATATAATGTGCTTAGTGTCTTAGGTTAACTCTTAACTCATTTTTATCTTTAAGTTTAAACCTCTCTTATGTTAATCTAAGCGTTGCGACTTTACTTATAGGTACTAAGATTTGCCTCTCGCTTCTCTAGTCCTCTAATTACTCCTTTAGATCTTTTAACGTTATAATTAAGGCTCCTTTAATATAACTTATAGCCTTTTCTGTAATTAGGTGGTCTTAGATAACTTTCTTATCCAACTATATATAGAAATCTTCCTACTTATCATTATGCCTTTGCCTATACCATCTTTAGTATAGCTACTAGAGTATATATAGTTCGTTCGTAAGGAAGTATCTTCTTATTACTATATTATAATAGCCCTTTATATGTCGTTCCTTAAACCTAGTTAAAATCCCTAGATCCTCTTCTTATTCCAGTTCGGTAAGCCACTTAGCTCTTAGTATGCCTACTCTAGGCCTATTAGTAATCCTTTATACGGGTGCTCTATCCCTCCTATATCCCGGTATATTAGATCTCTTATCTAGTTTCTAATCTTGCCATAAGGTTATTCTCGCTCTAAATTCCTCTATAATTTCTTTCTTTTCGCGTCTCGCGAGTAGATCCTTAAAGTTATCCTACTTCTTAATCTTATTAATGGTCCCTATTTATATTTTAAAGTCTTAGTTCTATAGGATTCTTAATCCTAAGCTAGCTTTAGTCTTAAGCTTTGCTCCTGCCTTAGTCTAACTAGGCTTAGGTGTTCTTATCTCGTCTTAAGAGTCTTAAATCTTACTTATCTTATCTTAAGAGTCTTATGCCTATAGGAAACTCTATCCTAAGCTTATTCGTATATTTTTAAACTAAGCCGCTGCTCTACTCCATCGGTTTCCGTCTGTTGTAGGTCCTTAAGCTTACCTCATCTCGTCTTAAGAATCTTAGTCCTTTAGCTTTTTGCCTTTATTAAGTAATAAATTAGCACTAGCAGTTGTCTACTTGCTTAATCTCTATAAGATACTCTTCCTTTTATTTTATAAAGTAATAGATACCGTATCCAACGGTGTTATAATGCCTATTACTAAACCTTACTCTATAGCGGTCTTAGTCTCTACTTCTAATATAACCCCTTTAAGGTTTATACATTCCTAGTAAACTGCCTATATTAAACTTGTCGTCTTTAATATCCGGTCTACGTAATAGTTTATTAGTTCCCCTATATTCTAAGGATTTTAGCTCCTATATCTAATAGCTTATGCCGTACTTAGCGTCTTTATAAATTTGGCATGCGTTGTTATAACAAAACGCGAAACTTCTAATTAAACATTCTTTTGTTCCTCGTAGTACACTATCGTCCCTCTATACGTGTGTGTCTTCTACTATTAGTCTAGTTCCCTTTATTATATAGTAACTCTAACTATCTTTACAATCCCTTATAAAATAACCTTATTTCCCGCAATTTATATAAGCTTTGTCCTTAAACTACTAACTTTACTATAAAGTCCGCCTAAACGTCTTCTGCTACTAAGATCCCTGGTTTAGCCTCTACTCCTTAGTCCTATAATTACTAGATCCTTAACCTCTAGGTTTTTATAGTTTCTTACTCTATCTCTTATAGGCTTCTTTAGTATTACTTAGGTCTATTAGTTCTGCACCATACTATAGTTTCTAACTTAGCTTTAGTTATTGCGTACTTTACGTCTTATACAACTATAAAACTCTATCTTAGCCTCTCTTAGCCTATTCCCTTTAGTAGATCTAATTATTAATCTTAATTACTTAATCTATTAACTCCCGTAGGGTGTCCGCATCTTCTATTAGGATAATTATATCCTAGACTTTAGCCTTAAGTCCTTATTTATACTGTGCCATAAGCGCCCTATTATTCCACTTAACTTATATAGCTAACGTCTGGAATTATATTATATACTCTATTACTAAGGTTTATTACGTAATATTTTAGAGGTTTCTTTCCGCTATAGTTACTGCCTCTAGGTCTCTAAATATTTATATAAGTCGCTCTATAAACCCCTCCTAGCTTAAGAATATAAATCGCACCTCTTAATTGGTGGTTATTATTCCATTTACCTATATTTCCGTAAGGTAAGGTTTAAACCACTTAAGTGCTCTTCCTAATAGGCATAGTCCCGCATAGGCTATTTAATCCATAGGTATTAGTAGCTTTACCCCTTTCTATATAACTTTAAAGTGCATTTATATAAGAAATCCTTTAAGCTTTAATCTCTCTCCTAAGTATCTCTTAATTAATGGTAACTTAATCTTCGCTACTCTTATCCTATTAACCCTTTCTTCTAGCGCCGTATTATTAGTTATTAATTAGTTAACTATCTCTTATAGTTGTCTAACCGTTATAGGTTGCTATAAGTTAGTATCTATTATACTAGTATCGCCTCCTGACCTTAAAGTAGTTGCTGCCGTTAATGGCGTTATAGTGGCTGCTTTTAGTGGCATATTATTTAACTTTCTATATTTAATACCATAACTAGGTAGTAATTGTATAATAGAACCTTATAGTAGGTACTATAATAGGCTCGTTATTAGGCTAGGTATATAGGTAATATAAATTAAAGTTAATAACGTAATAATAACTAGTAGAGTAGTTGCCTAATAGATTAACTCTAATTGTATTCTAAGAATCACTATAAGGAAAGAACTATCTAGGTAGGGACTAAGGGTCCTTAAATACACAACCGTACTCCTATGAAATCCTCCTTATACGTGATGTACGTGTTATACGTGTTGTACGTACGTTTCCCTCGTATACTGCGTACACTGCGTACAACGTCATGTGACCTCGGTTACCATTCTTCGTCACATGGCTCTATCGGCTCCATCCTGGACCGTGCTTGTATCAACCAACTAGCTTCCTCCGACTCCTCTCCAAGTAGTCGTAACATCGTACTTAAAGCGTCCGTAACAGTAAGGGCCAAAATAACCCTTACAGTAGTATTATGTAACGCTCAGCTTTGTTAAATTCGTCTAGATTATCCTTGCAGTATCGTCTATGCTATTCTCTCATGCAAGTTAGATGATTAGCCTGGTAAAAATTAAATATTTGGGTTGCAAATTAAGCTTTGCGGGTTGGGTTAGTATACAATATATCAGATCTACCCTTCTGCGCTTGAAGAGAATAGAGCATATATATGTTTGTTGTCGGAATCTGCTCAGAGGAAAAATGGAAAAGCAACACGTCCAGTGATCTATTTGGATTGGCGTGGCGTGGATCTGAGGTCAAATCCACTCCACGTCCTCAATATTTGATTTGGCGCCAGGCACGCCGCGGCCCTCCATTGCAAATCTTGGCATAGATATCGTATCACGTGCGTATTAAAAAAGGGGAAGGCACATAAAAGACAATAAAATTTCCAATAAAATTTCTTATCTTATCTTCACGTGCAATCACGTGGTAATATTACTAAGCTACCTCTTTTAAACTATGTACTCCGTACCTATTTCTCTACTTTAGGTCTACTTACTACTACTTTAGGCCTAATTATTACTACTTTAGGCATAGATCCGGCGCTCCAAGCGCTCCACGGCCTCAAATCCACGCCACGCCGGCTGCAAAATCACCAGATCCACAGCCAATGCAGAGAGGCGCCAGCCGGCCGCTCCAAATAGGCGCCAATCCAAATAGATCACTGAACACGTCGTGAGACTAATCATCTTATTTGATGCGAAAACGCCACTCTATGCATCCCATACATCCATAAAGTTACCTTCAGCGAGCGGTATAGTCAGTCACCCACGCCAGCGCTATGCATATACGATCTCAAAATTATTTGTCAAAAATGTGGTATATGGAGAGATATCCCAACTCGTAGTTTGCGCAAGGAGAATGCCATCGAAGGCTCTATGGCCGTTGATCCACAACATGGAATTCTAGCCCCGGTAGCTCGAAAACATGCCCTGGCTTCAACGCATCAGTGTATATGTTGGGCACGTCGTGTGGGTGGAAGAGTCCACTTTTATGGCAGTTTAAGACTGTTTTCATGCCAGGAGGGTCGGTTAGACGGAATACGCCCCAGCTAAAAGAAAATAGTGTTAGTGATGGTGTTTGGAGCTGGTGTTGCGATTCAATTGGAAGAAGTCCGATTTGACAGTGGGAAAATAGAGAAGTGTAACATTAGCAAAGGTGTGAGAAACTCACGATGGGTCTTTGCTTGGTGCGCAAACAATCGCAATACTTTCTGGCATCATCACTTGGTATCCGCAATGAGTATGCAGATCGCGACTGCTCATAAAGCAGGTCTGGCTTGGATGTGTGTGGATCCAACCTAATACCATAAGATCTTCTGAATCACAGTAATCAAAAAGAGCCGACTCGTTCAGGGTCTCGCAAGTGTCCGAGGTACTCTTCTGTTCTGGAATGACGAGGCGTGATACGAAGAGAGCATTAGAAATGAGTGTACCACATAATATGCCGCAGGTCTCGAGGTTATTGCGGGTATTAGATGCAGCTACGTTGAGAAAACGGGTTCGGAGATTAGGAGGAAGAAAGACTGTGCGTAATGGTGTACCGTTTTCGAGATATGCTGTGGGTTTAAAAGTATAGTCTTTGGCATTTAGTTCCTGAGGTGGCGTCGCTGGTAGGGATCGCGAAATAAGTTCAGAAGATTCGAAATGAGGTAGTTTCCCAGGAATGGGAGGTGGAGCCACTTTTGTTGGCTCTTGAACTGGTTTAGGGGGTAAGGTTGGAGGTTTAGCTTGCGATAGCGCTTCAAGCGAATGAATTGTTGGTTTTGGAGGTAATTTCGGGATAACGCTTGGTCTTAAGGGTGTCATATCCGTATCATTCCATCCTTGGTAAGTGCTCTTTTGTGGGACGCTAGGGTAATGGTAAGAAGATGTATGCTGGGAGGACGAGCCCCAATACGAAGAAGGATAGAATTGAGTGCCATCCTCGCCCGCCCCGTGATCCCTATTGTTGACTGCATCCCTCCGCCGACGAGCTTCTATAATGTCTCGAGAAAGCTGATCGGCTTCATCCTTTTCGCCGTGAGTTGACAGTGCCTTCTCCCAGTCTCCCCACAAGCCACCAACCCGCCTCTCCTGCTCCTCTGCTTCCGAGACACCTGCTTGTCTGACGGCTCTGCGGGCAGTGTCTCTCCTTCTGATTTCTTTATACGCGAGCTGGGCGGCTAAGGCTCGGTTTTCTCCAGCATCCAAGGTTTGCTTCTGATCAAATAATGCCGGATCAGAGATCTGTCTGGAGTGGATGGAAGCTTGGCCCATACCATCCGTCAGCCTCTCAATGTTTTGTCCTCTGCCCTCAAGTGATTTTAGCTTCGCTTTCTTAGCAGTTCGTCTAGCTTGATCCTCCAAGTACAGTGTATATCGTTTCTCAATCCGTGGCTTGAGCTGTTCCAACTTTGCCAAGTCTCTCTTTACAATCTTGTTTGCGTCTACTAGTGCGGACCGAGCCTTAGGATCTTTGGCTTCTGGATGTTGGGTAAGCTTGTCCAAAATGAGGAGTGCATGTCGGAAAAGTAATAGGTAGGTTTGTTGGTCATTGCCTTCCCGTTCGTATATTTGCGCCTAATCGAGTCAGTCAAGGCTATAGTTAGAGAGAACTGAGATTGCATCATACGAACCTCTTTCCGGATTGTGTCGGCGCTTCGTAACCAGTAGCGGAGGGGTATATGAACATTGTATTCAAAGTTGTCCGCTTGCTCCACTATCTCTCCAACGCTCATAGGAGCCACATTAGAAGCCGGTTTTATAATAGTAGCCATGGTGAGCTTCGCAGTACAAAAACTCTCGGTTAGCGGAGGTTGGCTAGCGTGATTGCGAGGCTCATGGAGTCGGGCGGCTAGGTTTAGAGTAGGTAGGTACAGCAGTGAATGTATTCTTTCGAGGTGAATGATGTCGCGAAGACTTCATTTTATCAAAGGCCGCTGCCTGGATAGATTCTTGGAAGTCGCGCGTCTGGTGTCAGGCAGGCGCTCAAACGTCCATGTCCAAGACCACCGCGTGCTAGGATACATCATCGGAGGGGCACAACGGGTCTTTTGGGTCCGTCCTCCGCTTGAACTTACCTCGGTCCCAGACAATCTAATCACACGTGATCGCTTAATCAGGTTTGACGACGTTTAGAATTTTACTAGCGAGTATCAAAGTTGTATATTCCTCTTATATAAGCACTGTCTTTTTGGCGACATGAAAGGCGGGACACGTTACATTTAATTAGCCTATTAGTTATTATAGTATTTAGAAAGGAATGTTATAATTTTAGTAGCGATTATAAAGCCAAAGCTATTAAGTATTATTATTGCTCTTTATATAGCTCGCTTTATTAATACCTATAGTAAATATATTATATATAGACTTGTTTAACGTATTGATACCCGTATACGCTTCCTTTTCTACTTCTGCGTCCGAACGTCCTTAACCCATCACGCAGTTAAATGTACGATAGCATGAGCAAATAGCTAGCAATCAAGCTTATTTCAAATTGCGTCGTCGACCCCCGTGACACGGGCTATGTTTTAACAACTTAGCTTATTTATTTTATACTATAGCTAGTGGGAGGCATATGCCCCGTATATGCAACTTAAGTGTTATATAATGTTTTTATATATTAAATACTTTAAATTCTAAAAAAAAGGTATTTATATATACGCTGCAAATGCATAAACTCAGCGTGGTCAGAAGCTGACCACGCCGAGTTTTCTCCTGACCGCTGTAAGCCCCGCGGATATCAGGGGGTGGCCCCTAACCTCGCACTAACTCGGGTCGTAACTGCGCAAAAATGGCCCTCCCGATATGTGATAGATATTAATCGGCAAAATTACGGTATTAATTGAGTAGTAGTTAGCACCAAATACCCCAAAAAATTTAATATAGAGCCTCTATTATATAAAAATAAGGCTTTATAAAACTTTAGTAATAGCGTAATTACCATACAATGCTTTTACAAGTGTTTTGCCTACAATCGGGCATTGGCAGCATTTTGGTGTTCGTGAGCCTAATTAGGAAGGCGGTAGTAGCCGACCGTTTCAAAGGGTTTACGCCCTGTTTACTACGAATGTTCTTCTTCCGCATTCTCTCCCACAGTATTCATCGCATCATTGCCTGTTTGCTCAAGCAAATCATCCACACCGTTCCTGTAAGTCACTGTTCGATGTAGTATCCACTCATCTATCTGAATAGAAGGGTAAGCGATAATCGTTCATTGTGATCTAAATCGAATAAATTCACGCTATCACACATAATTATACATGGCATAGCTTTGCCCCTTGGACAGTGTCCTCCTATTTAAGCATTCAGCCAAAAACGAAGCCACTCCACCATACCACTGAACTCTTCGTTTCACAAGAGGTTTCCCGTTTTCCTCCATATACCGCCTTCTAACCAACATCTTACCGAATAGCGATGTTCAGGTTTGACGAGAAACATTACCTTCTAAAACGGCTTCTCGGCGTAGGCGGCGAAGGAGCCGCCAATCTCCACGTCCATCGCACCACTCGCGCCGAACTTGTGGTCAAAGTTGTCAAGACTCAGCTCGAGCGTGAAGACTAGCGCTCGACCGAACTCCGCCGTCTCAAATCAATACCAAACTGCAATCGCATTGTGAGGCTCCTTGGCGCAGAAATGAACAAGCCCAATTCAGGATAGTGTTCCTTATTCCTAGAATTCTGTCCCGGGGGTGACCTCTAAGTCCGGTACAGAGAGAAACTTGGTAAACAGAACAAGCGGGTGCCTGAGTCGTGCATCTGGAGAGCTTTCACACAGCACTGGCTTTCATCCACGAAGGATACGGTACGACGACTGGAGGCTGATAGTTCATCGTGGCGTTAAACCGGAAATGTCCTGGTTACGACCAACGGAACAACATACCCATCATTCAAGCTCGGTGGCTTTGGAATTTCTACAAAATATAATCCAGACAATACAGATTGTTCATGTGATACCTATATCTAGCAGCCACCCGAGATTCCACGAATATCAACCCCAGCGGCAGACGTGTGGGCCCTAGGCGCGATTATTCATTTCCTTGCGCTTGGAAAACCTCCGGTGCGAGATATCGAAAAATACAAAGCCGAAGTGATATATGAAAGAGAAAGGAGCCCTGGAATTACGATCCACAAAACGGTAGCGGATACTGGAAGCAGAGGGCACCGCGTGAGGTGACTCGTATTAATATTTTAGTTAATGACCAAAAGTCTCGAAGAGGAAACGACTGCAAGCTGCATGCGGCGTATAGTGACACGCTAAATAAACGGATTCTCAGAGCATTGCCAACGAAGGAGAATTACAGAATTACAAGAGATTAACTAGTAAAACATGATTGAGGTTACCGAAGAGATGATCCAGGGTTTTGCTGGAAAGGTTCGCATAATAGATTTAGAGATATCATGCGAGGATCGAGAAGAGTCGGATGATGAAGGGGATACGGAGGCCGAGACGGACATGGATAGTACAAGCGACTATAGTCCGTGAAATTTAGGCGTGGATTTGGGATGTTTATAACATCAACTGGCTAATTTTGTTATTTTTCTTTTGCATTCTAATTTAAGTTTAACTGTAAGTCCAGAGACTGTTTTGCGGGAGATAAAGTAGCTCAGTGCTTGAAACAGAATGTGAGGTTCAATTATGAAACGTAACAACTTTGGACTTGATGAATGAGTGGCCGGATTCTCATCGTATAGGATTCATGAATCTATCCAGCAGATGCAATTCTCCAAGACTTTGAATACACGGCCGAGCAAATTGGTGTTGCTAGCTCAAATAATTTAATGGCTTTGAAACTCGTTCTTAGGCTATTTTTAAACCCAATGTTTTGCCACAAGATCTTAGTTCTAGACATATGGCTGTCTTGCTCGTAAAACGACAATATTCACCTTCTGGGCTTTCATGATATTAGTACAGTGTCTAGAGCGTAAGCTCAAATCCGTCCGATCTTTTGCTTACCACTTAGCGCTCTGCTGTTCCAAAGCCATCATCCATTTGAACATACTCTCCATATTCTGAGAATCTGAAGCTTTTCCCATCCTCCTTTCTTCCCACTATATCCGACAGTGTCTACGGCCCATGACTGGCCCCAGTTTCTGATGCATTCCTTAACCTGATTTGGCTTATTCTGCGCGCATAGCAAGACATATGCCACCCCCAGTTCTGGATGGAGTATGTCCCGCAGCTGCTCCAACAACCTGTTGGTAATTTCCATTCCATTCATACCCCCGGCGTATGAAAGAGCAAGGAGATGCGAGTCTTGTTCAAATGTAGTGGAGTTTGTTTCGGGGGGAAGTATGTTGAAGGTATCATGCAGGGCAAGATCTGGAGTTTCTGAGGTTGGCACGTATGGCGGGTTGAAAATGAGGATATCCACAGAACCAGGGCGAATCGGAGTTGTAAGATCAGCATTAACCACATCGAGGAAGTTTCCACGCTCTAGATGATCTGATGACTCTGTGATAGCTATTTGAACGGTCTTTGTGGATGCTCGGCAGGCGAAGCTATTAATGTCAGTACCGAGTGTTAGCAGGTCGCTGCGGCCGAAGATGGTTCTTGCATTAGCTGCAACAAACGCTAAGACTATCCCAGAGCCTGTCCCAACTTCAACTACAAGCGGTGCGCCTAGATTATGTGTAGAGCTCTCATTTTGGTGTGTATGTGGGTTACTGAATCGTGCTCTCAGAAAGCTTGACTCTGCAGATGATGACAGCGTGTCTAGCAGCAAGAACGAATCCTCGGCAGGCTCATAAACATTGTCGAAGAACACGTGGGAGGTAGAAGGCGTCGGAAGCATGCTATGGTTGATGCTAAGGGTAAATAGATGGTGCAAAATTCGATGTCGGAGAAGACTTATCTCAATGACCGACCCAGCCGGCAGGCCGTCTACTGCGCCACAGCTTTTACTCGTCCTGCCGTCTATAGTGTGAGTTTTGGTAAGGCTCGACTTAAGTTTTCGTAATTTTATATAAGAGATCCTGTCTCATATCTATTTAACTACTCAATAACGTTAATTTAATCTAATAAGTTAATAAAGTAAGTTATTTTAATCTCTTTTATAACGTGAGGCAACAGGCTCTACGCCACCTGAGCCAGACAAACCCAAAAAGGTAAGCGAATATCTGGCACACGGCCCGTCACCTGACATATAACTAACTAGATTTTTATTAAAATACAAAGCTATTAGTTAGGTAAGATTTAGGTAGATTTCTACTAAAATTGCAATATTTTGCGACATTTTGCAACAAAATCATGCCTAGGTAAGGCTCCGAGTCGAACTAAATAAGTTACTCTGCTTCTTTCTACTATAATTTTAATAACTTACTTTTATACTATAGGGTTTTTATATAAAAACTCTTAACAAGTAGCTTTAGTTATATAATTAACTAAAAAATTAAAAATATATCAATGGGGTAAGAGTAGGGTATTAGAAAAGGGAGTAGAAAGGTACTGGTGTTGGGTAGAGCATGTACAAATTTGCACCAAAGGCCCTCAGACGAAATCTAACAAAGTGTGGCGCTACTGCGCCACCGTTGGATTTGCCATCTCAGTCGCTTACTGAGATAGAAAAGACGGCGGATTGCCGAGGTTGACGACATCACCTTTTTTTCTCCTTCAATATAACCATTGAGTCCAACACGGAACATTATAGTCAAGATGAAAGCTTCTCACAGAATTTTCGCAACAGCAACAGCTGCTGGGTTGGTGAAACCTCTTAGACCAGCACCAATGGCATTACTACCACCAATACCACTCTATAGACGATTGCTTCGAGCACACAGGAATAAGCTACCTCCGCAAGAACGCCTCCTTGGTGATGAGTATGTAAAGAGCGAGTTCAGAGCACACCGTAACATTGATAATCCAGTGCAAATTGTAATTCATAGCTCTTCAAAGTTCTTTCATAAATTTCAGAACACACTAACTTGTAATCCGTAGATTGGATTTATTACAGAATGGCAATTGTATGCTCAGCGTATAGAAGGAGATACATGGAAGGGTGGGAAAATGGAGAAAGATAAGGTCGATAAAATGACGGGTTGGTGTTCCCTTTCACTAGCCACTGCTTCCTTTCACGCCCACTCCACGTCACGCGTACTGATCTCTTATCCCCTAGACCAGCAAATTGGACAACTCTACGAACTCATGCAAGCCGTCCGGAAACAGGAGCTCGAAGAGAATGATCCAGAGTATGAATCAGACAATAAAAAAGTCATCACGTAGTAAGCATGCCAGAGGGTTATCAAGAACAAAAGCTTCACCTAACCACGTTGGTTAAGAATATAAGAGCAATCACTGTAGAACAATGCACCAGGCATCCACCGCCGTATGAAGTCGCGATGCGAGTCATAGATTTACACCTCAAAATATTCACCCACTTAAAAACGTACAAATATGCTAGCGAACAGTCCGGAGCTCCCACCGCATACCTTCCTCTATCTCCATCCCTCAGGAAATACCTCAGTATTCAAGGTGTACGCCTCTTGGACTTCAAATATCTGCTATTGCGACCTCGGTGAGGCGCTTTCGCTCAAGTTTCTGGAGTCCTCAATCCAGCGTTCATAAGTAGTCACACAGCATCCCACCTCAAATTAGCTCGTTACAACCTTCTAAAATGTGCATTGGCACCATCTACGTCTCCCCAATCTGCAAACATTCCTGGCTGAGTCTCGTAAACCCTTGTCTCCCTGGCAGGAATTTATCCAATTGTCTACGCTTCTAGGACGGCTCTCTGACCATTCTAGATAGTCTACCACCATTCCAGCGACGAAAGGCACCCAAAACTGCTGTCCGCGCTGCGACCTGCCAACTTACGACCCGAATGCTACGCGGATTATTGAGAAATATGAGACCGGGTGGAAATTTAGGTTTGGGCCACGGATGCTAAAGACGACATCGAGGCCGGTACCGAGCGCTACAAGTGGGTATGTTATTTGTTGTGTGGTTATGTAAGGGGAATAAAAGATGTGAATATCATTATTCTGACAATTGTGTGATATAGGGGCTGTAACCTAGGGAATGGCGTAGTTGGAGCGGTAACAGCATTCGGTTCTGCTATGCTTTGTTCATATTAACGCACTGAGCGCTATGTTGTTACAATGCGCAGAGCATGGTACCCTGTTGAGGAAAATATCCACACGTTTCAATGGTAACAGTCACAGCAATACTAAGAAAGGAAATTTCGTCTAAATCTATCTACCCAGTATCATTGCAGCAGTATCTCATAGCCTTAACACCTGACGCGTAAACCCGAACTCACGCATCACCCTTCCACATCACTTCAATCAGTGCGGCCGCACTTCCTGGCGGCTGCACAATGCCCTTGAACTCAAACCTGCTGTCTGCCACCTCAAACAGCTTAATCCAATCACCAGGCGTCCTCTCCTTCGAGTTGCAAGCTGCTAGCATCTGCAAATCTAGACTGGTTAGCAGCCTCTCGACGCTCAGAGGCACAGCGCCCTGCGGCGGCAATACCCCGTCCATGACAATGACGCGCGCGCCGGGCTTCAGCGCTGGGATAATGTTGCGTAGGATCTTTAGCGCGTACTTGTCGGACCAGTCGTGTAGGATATGTTTGAGGAAGTAAACGTCGGCATCAGCCACGGGCTGTGGCGTGAAGAAGTCGTGTGCTTGGAATGAGATGCGCGAGCGAACGGATGAGGGGACTAGAGTGTTGTGTTGGGGCTCTAGCTCTGCGAAGTCTTGCACGATGAGATGGAGGTTGGGGTGTTTTTTGGCGAGTTCGATTGACGCATGTCCGACAGAACCGCCGATCTAATTAAATTAGAATGTGTTAGTGAAAGGGTCAAGACTGTTCAGAAAAGTATCGGTGGGACAAGGCTTAGTTGTCGTTCGAACGCATGCGGAAGAATGGGGGAAAGAGCTGACATCGACAACAGTGGCCTCCCCAAGACTATCCCAATCAAACCCAGCATTTATATGATCGATCTTCGCAGGCCCTGAGTTAGCCATGCTCTCCATGGCCTGTCCAAATCTTCGCACCCGCCACCCCTTCGCCTCCCCCTCACGCTCACTCTCTCCTGCCCACTCAAAGAGTGTCTTATCGGCCGTCCAGTTACCTTTAAACGCCAACGCCGTCGCAACCTCGCCAGGTTCTTGGCTATTAGCGTACCTCCGTAGCGCTTCAGATTGGTAGATCGAGCCGGCTGCGATTTCTTCTAAGTTATGTCCTATCCAAGCTTTTTGTGTCTGGAAGCGGGCTGGCATGGAAGACGTGGCCGTGTGCATTATTTTTCCTGACCCTGGTACAGTTTCAGTGAAGATGCCTGTGGTCATGGCATGTCGCATCACGCGGATGAGTACGTGTTCTGCGAGCCCGGTTTTGGCCGAGATGGCTGCGTAGGTGGTTGTGCCTTCGAGGGGCACTGCATCCCAGACATTGAATTGATTCAAGATGTCAATGACGGATTGGTCGTGCTTGAGCTATACGGGTCCAAAAGTTGAGCACAGGTCCAACTTGAATGACAAGCTCAATGCACAAGCAGGGAATACTTACGGTCAATGACTGCTGCCAGATGTAATCATCTGCACCAATAGCTAAATGGTGTATCTTTGCGGCAGCCTCAATTAATGCCATTCGTGCTGCCTGGACTTCTGGAACGTCTGGAAGCGACCGTGGGGAATCAACGGCAAAGGTCGGCTGAGGGAGATTGTTCTTCTCCAGGTAACCTGCGATCATTGCAGTGCTGGATGAGATTTGGGCCGCCAAATCGGCGAAATTATCTTTGGGGCCAAACATGGTGACGAGGGCAGATGTAGAGATTAGATTTCAGAAACTTCAATACAATGATAGAGGTGCGGAAGAGCTTCTTGCTTGGTCTTTTCGAGATCCTTCAACTCGAGGCTCTTCCCCTGTTAAATTATACCTCGTACCCAGACGTTCATCTAATCACAAGCTAATTACATAATTGATTTTTAGATGATGATCGTCTAGTATACTAATCGGGTTTTTATTAGGATCACGCGCCGATTTGTAACGGAGCATTGCATAGTTATGACACTTCCTAACAAATTTTTGTCTGTGCGTAGTTTCGATGTTCCAAACCGTCATACCTAAGCTCGGACCCGAGAACCCGGTTGCCCCCTGAACGTCAAAATCAAATCACTGATTTGTCAACCTATTTCTTCACAACGAATCGATTAATATAGGCCAAAAGAAGCAGAACTTATACAGTCAAATCGCTACGCGCATCCAAATTCGCTTAATCGCCACCCACTGTACGTAGTAATTGTGGCGAACGGCTGTGGCTACATGCAAGGACTTTTTGGTTACCCTAGAGAATCGCCTTAGTTGACCAGGAGAATTAAAGACATACGCTTCTTCTTCTCCCCCTTAACCACGCCTCCGTTGTGGCCGCCAAAACGCGAATACAACGCTATCTCTACAGAGAGATCGATGAAATTTGGCAATATCGTCGGGTGGAAACCTTACGACATTTAACGAAGATCACGGCACTGTACAGTTGGTGGCAATCAAGCGAGATTGGATGCGCGTACTGAATTTGAAATCTCGCATTGCTCGCCAAAGGGGCCAGTGCACACCAACGATCCACGGAGGGTCGGAGCACTGATGAAGGCACGGGAAGGGTTCCACGTGACGTCTGGTCAAGAGACTACCTAGTGGGCGGAAGCGGGGAGATTCCGCTGACCCAATCTACTACGGTTCGTTCCGTCTCAATCCTCTGGACCACGACCGCGTTTGTCTCGTGCTGTAACCCTGCCAGCACGCAATCGGATCTACAAGGTCTGATGTAGTCACCATCATAGCTGATTAGGGAAGGGGAAGAGGGGTAACTATGAAACCGTTGTTTACTGTCGTCTCCTCTTGTTCCTCCTGTCTGTGTACCTATCATAGATCAGGAAAAGGTATCTCAATCAGCTGCTGCTCTTCTTCAAATCTCCTTGAAACCCTCCAATTACGTATACGGTCTCAATTCGTGTGAAGTATCCCAAAGTAGACCTCCGCAATGCCACCAGCCCTTACAGAAACTCCCGCCGCAGCATCTCACCTACTATCAACCAACACCACAGCTCCCAAAAGTATTTTCCCCGATGGCATCAAAACCTCAGGCCAGCACCCTCCGCTATACGATCAACTAAAACCTTACTCGTCTTTCCCCAAGGAAATCACCGGGCCCACGGTCTGGAAAGCCGAAGACTATATTAACAACCCTGAGCGATGGACACATCCGTTCAGCGAGGACGAGATCGCCGAAATAAGCCAAACCGCTGACAAGTTCCTCGCGAACGCCATGCCGCTAACTGGCATTTCCAAGAACAACTTCCCGCTGCCCAACTTCTCGCGCTTCCTCGGTTCCATGCGGGCCGAGCTACTCAACGGGAAAGGCTTCATTCTCTTCAAAGGCCTGCCCGTAGCCGCCTGGGGGCTGCGCAAATCCGCCGTCGCCTACATGGGCCTGGGGACATATCTGGGCTACTTTGTGTCGCAGAACGGACGCGGACACGTGCTGGGCCATGTTAAAGACCTCGGGGAGGACGCGACGCAAATCGACAAAGTGCGCATCTACCGCACCAACGCGCGGCAGTACTTCCATGCCGACGATAGCGACGTTGTCGGCCTGTTGTGTGTGGCTAAGGCGCTCGAGGGCGGCGAGAGCGACATCGTGAGCAGCCATCATGTGTGGAATACGCTGCGGCAAGAGCACCCGGACGTCGCGGAGCTGCTGACGCAGCCGATTTGGTATTTTGACCGCAAGGGCGAGACGAGCAAGGGCCAGGAAGAGTGGATTCGGACGAGCGTTTTCTACCTCGAGACCGGGGACAGTGGGCGAGTGTACGCGAAGTGAGTTTCTTCGACCAATCCCACATAAGTGAGTGGATGATTGCGAAGGTCTGACTATAATTGCACAAGATGGGATCCCTACTACATTCGCTCCCTAACCCGATTTTCTGACGCTGGCCTCATTCCGCCCCTCTCCCCCGCGCAAATTCGTGCCGCCACTCTCCTCGAAGATACTTGTGTCCGCCTCTCTCTTCATATGATTTTGGAGATTGGCGATATTCAATTTCTATCCAATGCTCAAGTTCTGCACGCACGTACGGCATATAAAGATTATCCGCCACCAGCCCCACGAAGGCATCTAATGCGATTGTGGCTGAGCACGCCGGAAGATGAGGGAGGATGGAAGTTGCCGTTCCACGATAGCAATGAGAAGAAGAGAGGAGGCGTCCAGGTGGATAATACGGCACCTGTGGCGCCGGAGGACGCAGAGTAGGAAGACAGATGGGTAAGTGCAGTTGGGCATGAAAGGAGTTAAGTAAGGCCTGCGACTAAGTAAGTTAAGTAGATCAACGCAGCTTGGAAGATCTGCTTGTTTGTGAGCCGGAAAGATGGACGTTGCAACCCGATTTAGGGGTGGTTTTGGGGTGGTACATGACCCCCGAGGCGCTCAAATATCAAAATAGAGGAAATGGAAGAGAAAGCTTGACCAGGATAGTTCGTGTTATAGTTTTTGTAATTCTACAGTCGAGCTTAGGTCAATAACCTGCATGAAATCCCATCCAAACACCGTTTCTCGAGCCATGAGTTTGGGAAGACCGCTTTTTCCGGCACACATTCCACTGCTAATTTCATATGGGACGTACTCTCCGAATAAAGTAGAAGCGCAGTCCACTATTCGTCATTATAACACTCTCCACAAAAGTCAAGTGTGGTAGTAATGCTTCCGCAATATCGCATTTTGGACCAGCACCGGTAAAAATGCGAGTGGTCTTCCATCCCGCTCAATTTACCATAATACCACCTCCGGTAGTCCATTACGCTCAGAAGCCCCTCCCGCCGCCTCGTCCCCGTCCCCTACCTCGTCCCCTTCCTCTCGGACCACCTCTGCCAGGCCTGCCGCGATCTGCAGCCTCCTTTCTTGCCTTATTCTTCGGCTTGGGTGCATCGTCTATGAGTAGTGTGTCGAGGGGTAGGCTGTCAGGAAGTATGAAATATCTAATCGTAGAGCCGCGGATATTGATACTATCCAGAGCAATCGGATCGCGGTTCTTGGGTGTCATTTTGACGGTGCGGAGAGCGGTATTCATTTGAGGGGAAACGGATGCGATCGTGCCATGGATTATGGTACCTGGGAAGAAGCCCATTTAGATAGAGTACTTGACAGTAAGAAAATCTCTAATCAGAGTATCATTTGGAAGCCTTTGAGTGCGCGAGTGCTGAACCTGCAAAGTCAAGACCCGCCCCACTAACCAGCGAAGCTTCTTCCACAGGCAGCACGCGGTCACCACGAAATCAAGAATGCAGGCGCAAAACATGAACGTACCATTCTTCAGCTCAATCGTAACTGTCTCGTTCGCGCATTTCATCAGAAACCTAAAAATATCACACCGCCGTCAGTCAGGTTTCGCGATTCGGACGAAGCCTTGTGTTTAAGAAAGCTCAGCTGGTGCTACGCTTTGGAGAGACAGGTCGGTAACTTACCTGACGAGCTTCATGTTGGCGACTCCTTCCTGCTAATAATTCTCCTTTCGTAAATGGTGGTGTTTAAGCTTGCGAAGGAAGTGGTGGAGTGCGGAGAGCTGGAGTTGAGGTCGAGGTCGAATTTGGCGTTGAAGGCTTGTGGATGTTATTTTAGCGCCAAATTAGGACTAGCGCCATTGTTTTCATTTTATATTACCACATTCACATAATTGAGCTCTAAGTATTTAACTCTGCCCTCGAATTGCAAGACATGTTGAATTCCTTCATATTCCTAAGAGCAGAATTGCCAAATCTAACCAAACTCATCTGGGGTATGTGCTTCTACTACAAGTGCAAAAGAACTAGAGCAGGATGATTCTGAATCGGATGAATAGCCCACGTCTACCTCTCGTCCTCCTCTGATACCTTCTCCCACTCGCTGTCCGTGCTCAATTCTCCAGTGGAATCCCCCACACTCCTCTTCTTCAATGCATCATCCACCAACGGCTCCAAGTTCGTTGAGGCGCCTGTAGTAGTGGCGCCAGCGGGTCCAAACGTGGACTGTATAGGCGTCGGGCTCTTCTTACGCTCCTCGGCCTGCCCCTGCGGTTTCGGGGCAGGCTTGTCCTGCAGCCCTGCAGTTTGCGCTGTGGTAACAGGTCCTGCGCCAGCCTCGGGCTTGGACTTGGATTTTTCCTCGACCTCCGCGTCAACTTCCGTGTCATCCCCGCTGTCCATTCCCTCGCCCTCACTCCCCGCCTTCTCCTTCTCCTTTCTTGCGCTTCTGATCCTTCGAGCCTCTTCTTCCTTCTCCTGCGCCGCGCGCAGCTCGCCGGCGAACCAGTTGATAGCCCACCATAGCCCCGCAGTCAACCCGGAGAGCACCACAAAGTGCACGCTATAGGTCGCAACAAGCAGCACAAAGAGAAGCAGCTGGAGTGCGGCGAAGGTGGCGTTGGTGGCTATGAGGAGGGTGGGCGTGGGGCCGGGTGTGAAAATCGAGTTCCACAGGTTAGTGAAGAAGGTAGACATGCTGTAAGAGGTGGCCGACTCAAACTTGAGAGTAGGTTTGCGCAATAGATTGAAGGGGTATCGTGGAGCTGGAGGTGTGGTATACGTGTTCGTAAATAAAAAATCAAAGGCTGGGGTATCAGGGAATGTGGCTTGGTCGCTCTATTGGTGCCTCTCCCTTGCGATGCCGTTGTTTGTTATGCGCTGCTGCTGCCTTGGATTCGAGAAATATCGCTCACGCAACGTCGCCGGTTCAGAAAACTGATAGTAACTTGATTTGCGAGTTGGAAGAAAGGGGAGAGGAGTGTAGCGTCCTACGATGATGTTTGCTACGTCGATGTCGCGATAGCCCTTACGACGTGTCGCGGGGAAGTCAGTCCGCCAGTAGCCCCCCACCATGCAAGGCCGAGAAAACATCCGGCAAGCTCCGAATCTGATTCGCCATGATAAAACAACGTCATTGTCTTAAACACCCCGCCGTATTCACTGCAGCTATCTCGCCGAAATACCAACCTGTAGGCTGATCGCCAATTAATCATACTATTTCACGACGATATTACATCGTACCTAAGGACACGATCATTCATACATATAGTATATATTTGTATGGAACTTGGATAACTTCGTTACTTATTTAATTTAAATCAGGAGTAATTCCTGTAGCATACATACAGTCTTATTTTAACGCCTGCTGCCCCACCAGGGATTCAAGGAGTACTCAATCGCAGATATTTTTACGGTCACAACCAGTGCTGGAGTAGCCACTCCGCTCGAAGAAACTTCCCTGGGCTGTTAATATTCCAGGGCTCTGCAGGCCGGCTCCCTAAATCCTCCACCCAATGCTCCTGAGGGTTTTCCTGATATACTGGATCTCTTCGAAAAAATGGAAAAGTGCTACAAAACCTGTCAGAATCGCTCAACAATCTGACAAACTTAGCGTGCCGGCGTTGAGAGGCAAGATGGGACGGTTTTCCGAACGATCAAAATCGGGTTGTCTCACTTTGTTCCAGTTGCGTGTTACCTGTTCCAGTTGCGTGTTACCTGTTCCAGCTGCCTATTACCTGTCTCAGTTGCCTACCCCCCCTTTTCTGTTGCCTACACCTTCCTCATATATATATATAGAGGCCCTAGAGCCACATTTAATAGACAGAGTCCTCATTCCTTGATATTCCGATTGACAGATAATTTCTCCGCATTAACGTCGACTCCATTCTTGAGAAGTATCTCCACGGTTTCTGTGTGGCCCAGAAACGATGTCGTTTGGAGGAGATTTCCATAGTAGCCACGGGCAGAGTGGACGTTAGCACTCTTACCGATCAAAAATTCTACGATCCTTACATTACCAGTCGACGCTGCTGCTATTGTGGGACTGCCGCCCCTGAATTTTCCAGGACTATCAACCTTTGCCCTGGTCTAAACAAGCAACCTAACAATGGCTCCAGCGCCCGCCGCTGCAGCTGAAGAAGCGTTCCGTATAAAATATCAGAGGTGTCTGGTTTGGCTCCTTGGTCAATTAGTCGTTGAGTTAATGTTTGGCTCCGCCCTTGAACCGTTATGTGTAAAGCGTCCTGGAGTTGATCTGTCGAAGGGTTGTTGTCCAGATCATAGCCGCCAAGGGAGCTCCCTCTTCTAGTAGGAAATCCGCCATTTCCCCTTGATGGATCTGAGGCGGATCCGGCGTGATGTAGAGGCTGACTTGTCCCGAACATAAAGCCCAGCGTCTCGAGCAGTGGATAGAGAACCAACACTATAATCCAAGTACTGTTTGCGCTTTGAAGCGGTTGATTTCCCCACGTGACGAAGGTGCGAGGAGGATGGTTCAGTACCTGCAGAGACCTCGTTACATTTTCCTCTTGCTGACGCTGCCCAAATTCACTCGAAGCCAACCAGCTGAGCAAAACCAAAACATCTCTTGCACACAGAGCAAAGTGAGTAATTACTATGATGAGAATATTGAAGTAAATGCGATTAAGATCTGGTAGGCCTGTACACGAAGCCCTCCAGGTAAATTTATTTCCGACGATATGAGCATTTTTAAAGTTGAAAAGATCCTGATTGATAAAGCTGAGCCAGTTTAATTTTTAATTCGCTGTGTAGTGGAATTAATGAAAAGGGGACTGGGCATAGATATTTGAACAGCTTAAAATTCGGAACGGAATAGGGGAGAAGGATTTTTTAAGGACAATGGTAGATCGACACCCCCTAATTGATACTCGCACACCCCCTAATTGGTACTCGCACACCCCCCTTAATTTGGCTTAGCTCCTACTACATCTAGTTAGAACTCACGTGTGTTTGGCTCGTATGCATCCGCACGAGCGCAACTGTTGCGCGCCCATACCCAAAACATCACCCCGTATTTGCCTTACCTCCCAGCCTCTACCTGTAGAGTGCCGCCGCGGCCACCTGGCTGGCTCTGTTCGCGTTGATACATCGACTCGTCGCGAGCCATCAGCATTTGAACAAAATACCAGTATACTACGCGTGGGTGTTGGGCGCGGGCGTGCTCGCGGAGGCAGCTCACAAACACCAAGCAGAGGCAGCACTCAAATTGGTTCAAGCCAGGCCTCACAAGCCACTGCGCAATCCAATTAATCGATTCAGGAGCAAGTGCGTAGTAGTATAGGTAGTGAGTACGGTAGTGAGTATGGTGGTGGAAGTCAAAGATACTGCTGCAAGTGCTCTGCCGAGTGTTGGCGGTAATATTTAACGGGCTTACGGAGGTCGGGGGGCCTTGCCCTTTTAGCAGGACTTTGCTGATGGGTCCTTTGGTGCATTCCGACTTTGATTTGAACTCTATTACTTATACTATCATTGAAATCAAGACTTGATTGAGGTGGTTCAGTCGTAAAAGTTGTATTTTGAAAGTTTGATTTTCGCGACGTAGATGCATACGAGCCAAACACACGTAAGTTCTAACTAGATGTGGTAGGAGCTAAGCCAAATTAAGGGGGGTGTGCGGGTACCAATTAGGGGGTGTGCGAGTATCAATTAGGGGGTGTCGATCTACCATTGTCCTTTTTTAATTGAACATGGTGGAAAAAGTTCAATCCGTGCGCCTTTTAGTGTCACCCGTTTTGTAATTAGTGGCGGCTACTGCACTGGCTCATGTGAATCTGTAAATGAGTCGATCGTTCGGTAAGCCTCCATATGAGGCTCTAGATTTGGCTTCGCACAATCCGTAATTGACGTCGGTGAGCGATTCGAGTGAGCCCCTCTATCGCGACTCCCAATCGAGAAGTTTTTTAAACACCTCGGGCCTCATACGAGTCAGATTTACGAGTCGTTGCTCGTGGCCGTAGAGCAATTGCGACGTCCATTTTGTTCCCCGCCATATCAGTATGCTAAGTACGAACACCCCCCAGAAATAAGCTCATTGCGATTATAAAGGTCAAAATAATAACATCAGGTAAGGCTTGCAAATGCGACAGCAGTATCGCGATCGGGGTGTGTGGAGTCGCCATATCACAAAAAGTCGTTACTTTGGCGCGTATACGAGAGCTCCATATTGGTATGGAATATGGAACGGAGGCTCGAAGGCAACATATTGAAACAGTGCCAAGAACCTCATTTCAACTACCGTATATAGTATAGCTTGCAAATTTGACGCGCTTACCGATATGGAGGAGCTCCATATTCAAAAGTTGTCATATTCAGATTTGAGCTCCGTTTCGGTTAAATATGGAGGTGCAACCGAACGACCCCTAAGAGAATATGCTTAGTCCGAAAGCATTAGCGGAACCTATTGGGTTGAGCCCTATTCTTCAATAGAAGCGCCGGACTTAGTGGGGTTTGATATTGCAAGCCTTCAGCGGCATAGCGGCATAGTGGCAGAAGATGATTGCGATTGACATCTTCACTCGATACATCCAACAACTTAGGCTTGTTTAGTTTCCGTTGGATGTCGGAAGAGATGCTTCGCGAGCATCTTCACAGGTACGATGAACGGATAGAGCGGGCAAGATCTTAGTGAAAATCTCCGTTGTCAGCAGATTGCTACTGGCCACAGCACTTACATTGTCGCTTCATAACTACTCCGTGAGGAAATTTAAATGCAACATGGTGGATCTGGGTAGTTGTTGGCTTGTGGAGATAAATACAATGTTGAAAAGGACACAGCAATGTCACTAGCGAGGCACGTTCCATGCTCTCCGCATCTGCCTTCAGCCTTCACACAATCCCCACGCCAAGCAAATGACTGATTGAACGCTCAAGATGTGACTCAGACTACCTAATTACACCGGGCGCATTCAGAGACGCTTCTACCGGTATATAGCTCAACGTGAACCCCATTAATCAATGACAGCGCATTCTCTATTCAACATGGCATCGCATAAAGCAGTCGGGCGCAGAGCAGAACTCAGAATAGCTGCTCAAGAAACGAAAGAGCTTCTTCCAGATGTCTTATGCCAGTTAAAACGCGATACCACAACCTCCACACTCTGCAGCCTCGAAGATCTGGAGCCCCTCGATCCGGAGGCATGTCCCAAATTCGAACTTCCAGAAGAGGCGGGCAAGCCTACTCAAAAAGGGACCCGCATCCAAGTCTTTGATCAAGACACATTTGATACTGCAATAATACTGCAGCCAGATACCACGTCCGCTGCAAAGGAAAAGCCTGTGGCAATTCTGAATTTAGCCAGTGAGCGGCATCCCGGTGGCGGATGGCTCAATGGTGCTCTTGCTCAAGAAGAGGCTTTATGCTACCGTTCATCTCTCTACCTGACTTTGAAGGACGACTTCTACCCAATTCCGCCCCTCAGCGGCATTTATTCTCCCACCGTCATCATCATTCGTGACGCCCTTTCTAGGGGACATGGCCTTCTATGTGGTGAAACTCCAGCAGAAGACCTTCCTGTCACATCCGCGATCACAGTGGCAGCTCAACGAACACCAAAACTTTCAGGGCACCTGACATACCAGCATAATTCTGATAGACAGTTGATGAAGGACAAGATCCGTCTAATCTTAAGAATTGCGGCGCGGAACGGCCATACAAAGCTGGTCTTAGGGGCACTCGGGTGCGGAGCGTTCAGAAACCCTCCTAAAGACGTTGCGCAGTGTTTCTTGGAGGTGTTTCATGAGAAGGAGTTTGAGGGAGGATGGTGGGAGCAAATGGCGTTTGCTGTCTTGGACAATGTTAGGAATGGTGGAAAGGAAGGGAATGGGAACTATGGTATATTCTACAGGACCCTGAATGGAGTTGTCGTTTGAGGAGATGTTGTCGATCGAGCCCTTCCCTAGCGTCTTTTGCCAAACCCAGAGGATGTAACTTCGTAATGCCTCAGGATGTTAGGCGTCAGCCCTACGTGCACAGGCTGCAGCAAAAGCTACTAATACAAGGGGGTGACATGAGCGGGCTGGCCGCCCTCCCTGCAAGTTTTGGTGGCATTATAGTAGCATCCCACTAAAATGCTGCCGATATGGTTATAATGCCACCAAAACTTGCAGGGAGGGCGGCCAACCCGCTCATTCACCCCCTTGTAGCTCCACCCAAGCGGCAATCATCAACAAACCAGGGTCTAGCCCAACCCACCCACAAAAAGCAACCACAGCGCACACAGCTCATCATTATTTCGCATTTGTATTGTTTGTCACTCCCCCCGCCTCCCCTATGCGCGAGACAAAAATGCCACAAACGGCCATCTCGACGATGAGCCCGTCGCCAAAGCGCAAACGCGATGCTTCAGACCCCGCTAACACAGCAACAGCGATGCCACCGTTCGCCCCGCGCCTCAATACATCCTCGCCCGCTCCAACCCCAGTTCCCGGAGAAAATAGTCCGCGCAGCACAGTTGCAGACCAGCTCCGGGACTTAAAAATTAAAGGAACAATACCAAGACTAGATTTCGAGGCAGGAGACGCTACGCCGGAAGTGCGGAAGCGCGCAAAACGCAGTGATAATATACACAACCGTCCGGGGGCAGCACTGGAAGGATTCCAAGATACTCCGGTACGTGGAGCTCAGTCAGCGGCTGCTCAGGGTGAAATAATAGGTGCGGGCGGAGTGTACTCTTATAGCGACGCGCCGGAAATTCCGGAGACGCTGCAGAGTTCCTTTTCGTCTACCACGACCACACTTGCTATGGCAGCTGAAGGACTATCATCGTCTCCAATTCCGCCAAGCCACGCTTCACCTTCGTCTCATACAATGCCAAAACCTCGCCCGTATCCTCGATCCCGCATGAAGTCACCGTCTCCTCCACTCACGGCCCTCACGTGGCAGGACAGTGAAATAACAGGCCACCTTGTTGATCCTTCACAAGATCCGGATGACGACGGCACCGGCATTAACGGTATTGGATTTAAACCGACTCCCGCACTAGCTTATGCACGTGCACAGCGGAGGAAGCAGCAGGTGATGGAATGGCGCGCGCGAGAAGCGAAAGAGGCAAGACAGAAGAGGAGCGACAGACGTAGGGGAGGTGTTGGAGGAGTTGATGGTACCAGTTCTGGCGCAAAAGATGGAAAAGATAGCATTGAGCGGGTTGTTAGATTTGCCTGAGCGGGTTTTATTGATCCTAGGACTGTATTAGGAACGGGTTACGAGCACTACGAAATGGACCACGATTACAATTGATATATGCGGAGTTAGGGGAGAAACTTGGCTACTTATTTGTGTGGCAAGCATTTCTTGAGAGTTTCTGGTGGTTAAGGAGTTTGGATACCTCCACTTGTCGATCGGGAAAGGGATATCCACTGGAGTATGGAAAGTGTGTATCAGACTGAGTCCAGAGGGCGTTCATATGGTATTCGTTCAAGATACGGCTCAGGAGTTGTTCACGCGATTCTGTATAGTATCGAGCGGATTATCAGCCGATTGTAGGATCACCGGCTCTCATACCTTACAGTATTCTATTCAGACATGTATAATCATACAATTTACCACTCGCTTTAACCAGTTTTTCCGTATCACTACCAAAACTTTAAGTTCTTCTCCAGCCAAAACTTCCAGCTTCTTCTCCGTTCCTCCTCCCTCCTTCGCTCTTTCTCCAACCGATCTGCTTCCTCCTTTGCTTTTCTCCTAACTTCTCTCTTCGCTAGTATATCGGCTTTCTTCCTGTCCATAATTTCAATAGCCCGCTTCATGCCTGCTTTCTCAATACCCCGCCGATATTGGCAATACTGGTATGCGCCGAGGGAGCTTAAACAGAATCCTGCGACTGCGAAGTTTGCAGCCTTCCACACGGGTCCTGAATGCGCAACACAAATTTAGCCATCGGAAACAGTCTCTGCTACTCGAGCCCTTGAAGACCGAGGCTAAAAGTGGGAATTGCATACTCCCTAACACAGCGGCAATACCACCCACAGCAAAGCCGCTCCCGATTCCCGTCAGCAGCCCATCCCGTGCACAGGGTTTCTGGTGTATTGTTTTGAAATCCTCTAATTTAATCGACTTGACCGCGTCACCGATTGTGAAATCTACTGGCGTGCCGCCAGCGGTATTGGCCGTTCCGCCGGGCATGATATTTGCGGGTTCTCGTGGCCGAGGCAGAGTCGCGCCTTCAGAAGGCGTTCTTGAAGATTGTGATTGCCTCGTATCATCAGCCATTGCGAGAATTAGCGCAGATTGTATAAAAGGAGGAGGGGGGTGGGTGGAAATTATTCATTAAATGGTGATGTCCACGAATATTAGACGAGAAGTCGATGTATAATTTTCGGAGCTAGTTCTGCCGTCACCGAGACGCGCCAAGAAAAGTCGCGAAAGCGTGTCAACACCCATTTCATTCCACACCAGGGCTAACAACCCCATGCACCAATTCTTCACTACAACACTCTCAAACCGCTTCCCCGGTGTCTCGGAGGCCTCAATTCTGCCTGCAAGCCAAATGACCCCTTAAAAACTTAACGTAGATTTCCTGAGCTGCCTCGTCCTAGCCCTCAGCCGCCGCTTCCCTCACGCTCCTTTACCATGGCGCCCCGCCGGGCCGGCCAGCCCTACCGTCGCGTAGGCAAGCATGGCCAAACCTCCTATAGCGGACCGCGCAAGCTCAAAACTATCGACGCTTCGTCCCTCCGTAGCACGGAAGCAACATCGCAACATGAGAAGCTCGAGTCAACACGCCTCGCGCACCGCATTGATGAGGCCATGGGCTTCGCACGGTACGATGCCGGCAAGAAGAAGGTAGGCTGGCTATGCAATATGCACTCGACGTCTGTTGAGGATGAGAACGTGCCTGGGGGCCGAGCTGGAGTAGATTATTACTTCATCGAGGAAGACGGAGGCACGTTTAAGGCGACGGTGGAATATGATCCGTATTTCCTGGTCGCTGTAAAGAGGGGGAAAGAACCTGAGGCTGAGGAGTGGTGTCGGCGGGCTTTTGAAGGTTTAATTAAGGGGGTGAAGAAGGTTGAAAAGGAGGATTTGCAGATGGTGAGAATTGACACGCGTCTTTGTGAGCGCTAAGGTTGAGATACTGATGTGCATAGCCAAACCACCTCCTGGGGTACCGAAGAACGCTTTTGAAGCTCTCGTTTGCGAATGTAGGGGATCTGCTAGGAGTGCGCAAGGTCATCATGCCACTTGCAGAGAAGAATAGGAAGAAGATGAATGCTATGGATACATATGCGGAAGTGGCTAGGTAAGCTGGGGCTAATTTGTATGGGTAAGGACTCTCACTAATAATTGGGACAGCGCCAATGCCGGCTTTGATGTTTTTGATGACGACCAAGATTACTATAAACGACCTAATGCCATTGTAGATGCGAGTGATTTCATTGTTGATATCCGAGAGTACGATGTTCCTTACCATGTTAGAGTTGCGATTGATAAAGGCGAGTTAACCAAATTTGCCATGTTTCTGACTCTGACAAATACGTAGATATCCGGATCGGGAAGTGGTACACAGTAGAGGCAAAGCACGGAGTTGTCTCCTTGACTTGTATAGAAGAACGACTGCAGCGTGCAGATCCTGTTGTAATGGCTTACGATATTGAGACAACAAAACTGCCTCTAAAGTTTCCGGACGCTGTAATCGATCAGATCATGATGATATCCTATATGATCGACGGCCAAGGATTTCTCATCACCAATCGAGAAATTGTCTCGGAGGACATCTCAGATTTCGATTATACGCCCAAGCCGGAATACGAGGGTCCCTTTATCATTTTTAACGAGCCGGATGAAAAAGCCGTTCTGGAACGCTTCTTCGAGCATATAAAAGAGGCAAGGCCAACAGTTATTGTGACATACAACGGAGACTTCTTCGATTGGCCATTCGTAGAAGCTCGAGCAAGCGTTTTAGGCCTCGACATGTACCAGGAGATCGGGTTTCGGAAGAACAGCGAAGATATTTATCGGTCAGACTATTGTGCTCATATGGATGCCTTTGCCTGGGTCAACCGAGATAGTTACCTGCCGCAAGGAAGTCGAGGCTTGAAAGCAGTCACAGTAGCCAAACTAGGTTACGATCCTGACGAATTAGACCCGGAACTTATGACACCGTAAGTAACACGAGTAAAAGGTAGTTCCAATTCTGACAATACATAGATACGCGAGCGAACGACCCCAAACACTTGCAGAGTACTCTGTTTCAGATGCTGTTGCGACGTACTACCTGTACATGAAATATGTGCACCCTTTCATTTTCTCGCTATGTACTATCATTCCACTAGGACCAGATGACGTTCTGCGAAAAGGTACTGGTACTTTATGTGAGATGTTGCTCATGGTACAAGCCTACCAAAAAGGAATTGTACTGCCGAACAAGCACCAAGCGCCAAAGGAGGCCTTCTGGGATGGTCATCTGCTAGAGTCCGAGACCTACGTAGGTGGCCACGTTGAAAGTATCGAAGCTGGTGTCTTCCGGAGCGACATTCCTTGCAACTTTGCCCTAGACACCAGTGCTATCGATGAACTAGTAGCCGATCTCGATGCTGCGCTTAAATTCAGCATTGTCGTTGAAGAAAAAAAAGCCATCGAGGATGTGACAAACTACGAAGAAGTCAAAGAACAGATTACCGAGAAACTGATGCAACTCAAGAACACTCCTAACAGGAATGAGAGGCCATCAATATATCATTTAGATGTCGCTTCTATGTATCCAAACATCATGACCACGAATCGACTCCAGCCAGACTCAATGATCCAGGAATCAGACTGTGCTGCTTGCGACTTCAACAGACCGGGAAAGACCTGCGATCGAAGGATGCCTTGGTCTTGGAGAGGTGAATTTCTGCCTGCTAAGAGGGATGAATACAACATGATTCGACATGCCTTGGAGAATGAGCGATTCCCTGGAAAATACCCCAACAGCCCCACCCGATCATTCCAGGAATTGTCTACCGATGAACAAGCCAATCTGGTAAAGAAGAGATTGCAGGATTACAGCAAGAAGATCTACCACAAGATTCATGACGCGAAAACCATTGAACGAGAAGCCATCATCTGTCAACGAGAGAATCCATTCTACGTCGATACCGTGAAGGACTTCCGAGACCGTAGATACGATTTCAAAGGTAAACAGAAAGTCTGGAAAGGTAAGACAGACGCACTAAAAGCTGCCGGAGCGCCTGCAGCAGAGGTCGACGAGGCAAAGAAGATGATCGTGCTTTTTGATTCGCTGCAGCTAGCGCACAAAGTCATCCTGAACAGTTTCTACGGATACGTCATGCGTAAAGGATCTCGCTGGTACTCTATGGAAATGGCGGGTGTAACTTGCCTGACTGGAGCCAGAATTATTCAGATGGCTCGTCAGCTCGTTGAGAGGATTGGCCGGCCGCTTGAGCTAGATACCGACGGTATCTGGTGCATCTTGCCCGCAACATTTCCGGAGAACTTTGCCTTCAAGCTGAAGAATGGCAAGAAGGTTGCTATTTCCTACCCCTGCGTCATGTTAAACCACCTCGTTCATGCGAAGTTTACCAATCACCAGTATCAGACGCTAGTGGATCCTGTAACATTCCGATATGAGACACACAGTGACAATACGATCTTCTTCGAGGTTGACGGTCCGTATAAAGCTATGATTCTGCCTACATCGAAGGAAGAAGACAAGAACTTAAAGAAGCGTTACGCAGTTTTTAACCATGACGGTAGCTTGGCTGAGTTGAAGGGTTTCGAGGTGAAACGTCGAGGAGAACTGAAACTCATCAAGATATTCCAGACTCAGATCTTTAAGTTCTTCCTCGAGGGCTCAACACTCACGGAGACCTACGCATCGGTTGCAAAGGTGGCTAACCGATGGCTTGACGTGCTCGACCAGCATGGTTCTACACTGGCAGACGAAGAGCTTATCGATCTAATTTGCGAGAACAAGAGCATGGCGAAAACACTTGAGGAGTATGGAGCACAAAAGTCCACCGCCATCACCACAGCAAAGCGTCTGGCAGAGTTTCTTGGCGAGCAGATGGTCAAGGACAAAGGCTTAAACTGCAAATACATTATTTCCTCACGACCGAAAAATGCCCCCGTAACAGAGCGTGCTATACCTGTTGCAATATTCTCTGCAGAAGAGTCAGTGAAAAGACATTTCCTCCGAAAATGGCTGCGAGAAGACCCAGGCGATATGGATCCCCGAACCGTTATCGATTGGGGTTATTACATGGAACGTTTAGGGTCTGTTATACAGAAGCTCATCACTATCCCAGCTGCTCTTCAGAAGGTCCGGAATCCAGTCCCGAGAGTACCGCATCCAGATTGGTTAGATCGGAGAATCAGAATTAAGGATGATGTGTTCAAGCAGAAGAAAATGACGGATATGTTCGACAAGAAGACTCTAGCCGATGTTGACACAAATACTCTGGGGAACAGGGTGGCTGACCTGGAAGACTTCGGAGCATCAAAGTTTTCGCAACTATCCCAGACAAAGAAGGGGATTGTCACCAAAATGGCCCAGAAGAGAAAGGCACCTGAACCCGCAGTACCAGTACAAACCGATCCATACGCGAGTCTGCCGGCGAAGATGCCTTCGATCACCGAAGATTACAAGGGTTGGCTCAGGTATCAGAAGCAAAAATGGAAAATCCAAAAACAGGCCCGGATACGACGCCGCCAGCTGTTTGGAGAAAAGCAAACTGACGCCTCAGATGCTATTGGCAGCTACTTCAGGAACCAAGCCGAGCTGTTCATAAGCAGCTGGCAGCTGCTACAGCTTCGAGAAACAGAAACACCTGGTGAAGTCCGAGCGTTTGTTTTGATTGACAAGAAGATTCACACTCTGAAGGTCATCGTACCTCGCCAGATATATCTCAATCTTAGGGGAGATGACTTACCAGACGTGTCGATCGATGACTGTAGGGTGGAAAAGGTCATCAACCATTCTCTACCAAACGGTCACCCCTCCGTGCACCTTTTTAAGCTTCAAATGCCCGAACAGATTTATTCTAGTGAAGCAAAGAAACTTTCCGTATTATTCAATCACCCAAGTGTCGAGGGGATCTATGAAAAGCAGGTTCCTTTGAACATTCGAGCGGTACTTGAGCTAGGTAGCATTTGCACGTTTGATGAGACTCAGAAAGGCGTTTTAGGGAAAGGCCTTGAGCAAGGATTCGACCTCTCTGCTCTTCGACGAGTGCCATCACAACAGCCATATTTAAACCAGGCCTCGCTCGGCTATCTCTATCTCTATCATGTTAGCACGGGCGACCGGCAGATTTTCGCACTGTTTTCAACTTCCAAGGACCACGCGCACATCATCATCCTTAATAAGTCGAAGGACGCTCAAGGTCTGCCGAATGTCGACCGGATCTACAGGGATATGTTCGCCCGGCACTTGGAAGACTCTGGCGGCAACCCCTGGCAGGAATCCTTTGAGTACCAGAATGATATTCATTTTAGGACTATCCAGGTGACGACTAAACGGAAAGCTCATCTCGAGATAGGTGACGCTGTCAAGAAGATTAGGAACGAGGAAGGAAAGCCCCTGATTCTAGTAATCCAGTCACAGAACCACGTGATGCTTTCCCACGAGATTCCAATCCTAAAAGAGTTGCCTATTCTACCCTTACGGCCAGATGAAACAGACAAGCAGCTACCTCCCCTTGGATGGCAATCTTTCATTGCGAAACGACTTGTCACTCACTATCTCGATCTGGGTTCATGGATTTCGCACTTAGTTGAACTTGCTAGGTACGGCGATATTCCTTTGTGTAATCTTGAGAGCAATGATCCCCGCTTTCTCATCGATATCGCGTATGCCAGGAGATTGCAGAAAGATAAGGTAGTTCTGTGGTGGTCTGGCGGACCGAAGCCGGATCATGCGGGCTACGAGAAAGACGATATTTTAGGACCTCTAGAAGGTGTCGAAATGCCATCAGTCAATAATCCAGGGACCTACTCTTCCGTGTGCATCGACTTAACCCTACGGAACCTCGCCATCAACACTATATTATCTTCATCTGTCATTAATGAAGCTGAAGGATCAGACTCGTTCTCGTTCAACCCGGCCGCACCAGCTTATGATGCAACTAATGATGGAACTAATGTGATCTACTCGGATAATGCGTTTGCATCTGCTGGCATTACTGTACTCCGTGAGATGGTAAAAGCGTGGTGGAATGAAGCTGAAAAGGGTTCGTATATGGCCGATGTGATGGTTCAACATTTGGTTCGATGGGTCGAGAGCCCAGGATCCTTCCTCTACGATCGCTCTTTGCATTATTATGTGCAGATGATGTCCCGCAAGGCATTACAGCAGCTCATGACGGACTTTCGACGAGTCGGCTCACATATCGTCTTTGCAAGCGCAAGTCGACTCTTGCTTCAAACCACGAAAGCTGAAGTAGGCAATGCCTACGCCTATAGTCAGTACATTCTGAAGACTGTTCAGGCAAAACCACTCTTCCAGTTTCTAGATCTCGAGATCAAGGAATACTGGGATTATCTTGCTTGGTATGATGAGTTCAACTATGGTGGGAAAGGATGTCAACAAGTGGTTGAGGCTGAGAACCAGACCCTTGACACTATAATGTGCTGGCAGCTAGCTACCTTTCTCCCAACGCCCCTTCAACCGGTCTTCCACGACTGGGTTGTCGAATTTATCGATCTCATGCACGCTCGCAAGCATCCCACTATCGACGGCTTAGCCCCACGAGCAACCCAACTGCCCTTACGACCCCTTACTATAGACCCCACAGAAGCTACCCAATTCCTCCCCAAATCTTTCACAAAGCCACTTTACAAACAGGTATCATCCTTCCTCCGCCGTCAACACACTGAGCTCCTCCATCCCGACCTTGCTTCCGACTACGTGTTTCCTCAACTTCCAGGCTCTCACCTACCTCTCACAAATCCTGTCCTCCAGTTGGTCAAGTCCCTTACTCAGGTCCTAAGCCTCGACAAAACTATTACGCTAGAGGCGCGCCTATTAAGAAAAGAACTTCTCACACTCTTCGATATCCGCGAATTCAGCGCAGAGGCTACCTTTGCCAATCCGAGTGCTAGTTTGTGTGTAAGGGGCTTGGTATGCGACGAATGTACTGCCGTCCGCGACCTAGATCTCTGCCGTGCCGCTGAGCTGTTGCCCCCTCCCGCACCTCCATCTGATTCAGCCAACCCTAACCCGCCACTACCTAAATGGAAATGCGAAAACTGTCAAACTCCATATGACAGGCTGCGCATCGAAGAGCATCTAGTCACAGATGTTCAGAAGATGATTGTGGAGTGGTGCACACAAGACTTGAAGTGTGGGAAGTGTAGCAGGCTACGTACGAATGAATTTATGGAGCATTGCGCGTGTGCAGGCGAGTGGGTAAGCACGCAGAAGAGAGAGGAGATTAGAAGTAGGTTAAAGGTCTACGGGAATGTGGCAAGGTTTTTCCAGTTAGTTATGTTGGAGGCTGTAGTAACGGAGTGTGTGGAGGGATTTTAGGCATTTAAAATTTTACACACTCATATTGGGGGATCAACTAGCATTCGAGCGGCGGCGTTGGTGGGTTGACTTTTCGGGTATGTTGATTTGACATGCTTTTCTATTTTGTGACTTCGGGAATGCATTGATACGGCGTTTTTAAGTTTGCTTCATTCTCAGTACGTCGGATAATGTTAGTTATTAACTTGCCTCCTAAAGATGTTCTTTTCCATCCCTGTCACCTCACGATGCACGTCACCGGGAGATCATCGCTTGAGGCCTAGTTAAGCATTCTTCGTCCGACGCCCGTCTACCCACGAACGATTTCCTAATTCGCACCATGACATCAATAACATCACCGAACTGTTCGGAGGTTCACCTATTTTCAGGCGTTCCGCAGTACATTCCGAGGCCCTCATCCCCCGTCTCATCCCTCCTCAGCCCTCTCAAATTTCATTCTGTATCAATAGCTCATTTTTCTACGTAAAAATTAATACTTGATCGGGCCCTTACAACATTTTCACATCCCACCGACTAATCGAGCTTCTGACATAAAATGTCATAAAATTGGCATCGATGTCCCAAGGCCCATGCCAGCCCCTGTCACGGCAGCTTGGTCCCCTCCATTTGCCGCATACCACTCTCTCCTACAAAACCGCATTGTCCTTCACCGGTTGAAGAACGAAAAGTAAGCCACTGTTCACCTATTACAAGGCTATGTAAAATGATTTCGTGGCCCCTTGCACTAACCTATTCCAGTGCTCTTATTGGACCGGGTTCTTAATGGCGCTCCTGGCTGGACTGAAGCTTGCATTGGAGCTGGATCCTCGAATTTGATTGGTGGATGGGGTGGATTTGAGGCCTCTGGCGCTCCTGGCGCTCCAGAGCCTATACCTGATCAGGATGAGGATAGGGCGTCTTGTAGTCAGTGCAGAGAGCTCATCCAATTAGGGGAGCAGCGATGATGATCCTTCCAAGCTTACTCGTATTTGTCTATAGAATAAGGAGCTTAGCTCATATTTGAGCCCCCCTGCCGCTGTTCCTGCTGCCGCTACTTCTAAAAGCGTCCTTTGATTCAGCCTCTCCCTTTCTATCACCACCTTAATCTTATGGTGTTTTGCCACCTTCCTAGCCACCATGGATCGATATCTTCCTGCCCGCCTCTCTAAACCTTCCGACGACGTTATCCTTGCCCCCAAATCAATCAATCCAAAGGCTACCGACGCGTCAAATAAGGTAGAGGAGTTCAAATTGCAGGGCAAACAGTATATTCGGTGCGGAGCTTTAACAAAGAATCCAAAAGCGACGAGGCAGCGAACTTCACCAATTTGGAGGTGGGGTGAGGATATCCAATTAAAGGACGGCGACTGCAAGGTACAGTACTACTACTGCTATCTTTGTGAGCGAGCGAAGGCTAAGCAGGAGCTGCTGATTGTGTCGTCTGGAAGGAGTTCTGCCCTAGATCACCTCTGCGAGGATCACTATATGGATAAAGTCAGCGGCGAGCTCAACCAAAGCGCTCCTCGAGCGTCAAATCAACCAACGGTTGAGGCTTACCCGGCGGCTTGGTCTCTTGAATTTAATCGTAACTTTGAAAGCTTTAAAGAGCTTTTAATTCGATGGATTGTCTGCTGCCATATTGCCTTCTTCCAATTCGAGAACGCGTATTTCCGCCAGCTACTGTACTTCCTCTATCCAGGCCTCGAGAAGTTGCTCCCTAAGGCCTCTAAGACGATTCGAAACTGGGTTATCAAGCGCTTTGAGCAACGGAAGGAGGATTTGAGGAAGGAACTGCATAATGCTGTCAGCGCGATATCGATATCCTTCGACTTATGGACGTCACCAAACTCGTACGCGGTTCTCGGTGTTTTTGCTCATTTCATCAATAAGGACGGCAGGCGACGGCATGTGGTTCTAGGGCTTCGCGAGCTCGTCGGTGAACACAGTGGTGAGAATATGGCGGCTGTTCTGCTAGAGCTATTTAAGAACTATAGGATTAGTGGCAATATTGGCTATTTTATGGCGGACAACGCGGATTCGAATGACAAGGCTATTAATGCAATCCTTCGAGCTCTATATCCAGGGCTGTCAGCAAAGCAACGGAAGGCTCGTAGGCTTCGCTGCTTCGGCCATATTACGAACCTTTGTGCGCAGGCGTTTATTATAGGTAAAGATACCGAGAAAGTTTGCAAGGAGCTGGCGACTGCGTATCGCGAAATGGACTTTAAGAAGGTAGATGAGCTTTGGAAGAAGCGCGGAGCGGTCGGTTTAATGCACAACCTCGTCCGGTATATCTGCAATAGCCCTCAGCGTCGCAGCTTCTTCAGAAGGATCAAAATAGGCGGTTCGTTGACTGAATTCGATGGATTAGAAGTAAGTATATTTAGAAGTTCGTGAGATTCGCCACCGTCGGCAGAACATCGGGGTCCTTCTGATTGGCTACGAAACGTCATATCGCCTACGGTCGCGATATTCAATAACCTTAACACCAGCTTCAAAAGCGATACTAATTAATTACTAGCTCGTTCAAAATAACCAAACGCGATGGAATTCACTCTTCTCAGCTATCTCACGCTTTCTAAACTGCAAGGAACGAATTCTAGTGTTCTGCAGCGACTACGTTCCGTCACCAAACTCAAAAAAGCTTACCAGCGAGGATAAGCTTAAACCACGCCACTGGCAGGAGCTTTCCCATCTACACGATCATCTTGAAACGTTCTATGAGGCTACTCTTATGGTAGAAGGCAATCAAACTACTCTTGCTGACCACTTCCAGACACTTGATTGGCTTTTGCTTGAACTGGAAAAGTCAAAGCTTAAGTTTCTTGAACTTGAAGCTGATAAGCCACGATCGCCTCAAGCTAAGAACTTCCAATACTTAGCTGGCTGCGCAGAGGAAGCCTGGCAGAAGGCTGAAAAGTACTACAAGCTAGCCGATCAAACAGCCGCATACTACGCTGCAATCGTTCTAGATCCGACACTTAAGATGCAGTGGTTTAAGCTAGCTTGGGGCCCTCACGAGGTAAAGAAGGAATGGATATCTACAGTTGAGGAGGCAGTAAGGGAGCTTTGGAGTGAATACAAAGGCAAGGGTAGACGTCAATCGTCCTCAGCAGTACCTTCCTTTCCTCAACCAGCGCCGCCAAAGCAAAAGGAAAAGACCTACACCTCAGCTCGCGATCATAAGCGCCTTAAGATCACACACGAAACCGACGTTGATATCGCCGATAAACCGCAGGAGCTTGACGCCTTTGATGACTTTATTAAAACTAATCCTTTAAAGCTTAAACCGAATGAGCAGTTTAGTTGTATCGAATACTGGTATAACCGCCTTGAAACTCAGCCAGATCTCGCCCAATTCGCTCTCGATATCCTCGCTGTTCCGCCTATATCAGATGATTGCGAACGGCTATTTAGCAGCGCTAAGATCCTCCTCGAAGATCGCCGTTCCTGCCTAAATATGGATATCATTGAAGCCAATGAGTGTCTTCGCCACTCGTATGGTCCTCCGGTGAAGGGTACATTTGATAGTGAGGACGTAGGAGCAGTGGAAGGTGAACCTCAGCCTCCATATGTATCACCAGCAGAGGCTTCAAGGCGTCGGGTTGCCGCCTATGAGGCCGCTACTGGTGCTGGCCAACAGGCGGAGGATGAGGCTGTGGAGGATAAGGTTGTGGAGGATAAGGAGCTGGAAAAGCAGTATGCTGCTATTGAGGGCGGCGACGGCGACGATATCGAAGCTGGTGGTGAGGAAGGTGAGGACGATGAGGACGACCAGTAGAGGACTGGCGTTAACTTGGTAAGTTTCACCACCCCCCTTACCATACTCAACACCAGGATCGTGCCAAGACTTACTATTTATAGTATATATTTGCATTGGACGGTCCTGGCGCTCCTGGAGTCAAAAGATTTAGTTAGTGGATGGGGTGGATTTGAGCTCAAATCCACCCCAACCCAGTCCAATAAGAGCACTGACCTATTCCACCCACAAGATACCTCAGAAACATCCTCTCCTGCGCCAACACTTCCTCCTCGGGCGCCCTCTACATCGCGCAGCCACGTAAACTGCGGAAAAAGCTGAAGCTGGGAAAGAGTAGAAAGGTCTTACTTCTCGAGCACACAACTTTCGAGTTTGCAAGACTTCTTATCCTACCAATTGAGTCACACCGCATGTCGACGTGAGGCACCCATCCCGGGCCAGTCCTTCGGGCGTGGCTGGTACAGCACCTTCTCTTGCGCAATGGAAAGTATGCAAAGATCCAGCAGGCCTTCCTGCTTTAGCCTTAGGTTTGCCCTAAATCGTAACGTAAATGGCTCACCTTTGCCAATAAAATGAAAGAGTACAGAATAAGAAGTCGTACGAGATCCGCACACGGCTTCCAAGGCCTGTAGAAAGGTACCTCGAAGTAAAGAAGCAGATACTTTGGGGTTTACATAGCCACTGATCCAGATTTTTGGTTATCAATATTGTGACATTTACAGTCATGGGTCATAAGTTTCCGGTCGGAAGCGATTTCCCACAAAAACTCAACTTCTTCGCAGCACACCTTTTATAATAAAAAATATTAAATTTTTATTATTAAGATAAATATACTCTAAAGTTTATATACTTAAATTTTAAGCGTTTTTATATGGTTTTTTTTTTTTACCTTTACTTAACTTTATAGCTTTATAAAAAATTTCTAAGTTATTATTGTAAAAATCTACTAACAGCTTTAATTTTAGCTTAATAAAATATCGTGGTAGGTATAAAATCTTAAAGTGCTTTAGGTAAGTTTTGGTGTAAAAAGGGTCCCGACTGGAGACTTTTATCCTAGCACTGTAGCACGCCATGTTTCTCGCCAAAAATGTGGGGCTATTGTTTAAAACAGCATGGACCTATCAAGCTACCCTGTAAGAGTACATATATTAGATCCCGCAACAGTCGCGACAGATTCGCGAGCACTGTCTGTCTTTTTGGCCTTATGGCGACGTGGAGCGAGACACATTACGTACCCAAAATTACATTAAAATCAACTCACTTCATATATTAATAACTCCACTATTATTTAATATAAAAATATAATAATATAATAAATGCTTATATATTTATACTACTAATATAAGAGCCTTTTATTTTTATTTTTATTTTTTTTATCTATTAAAGTTATACGTTTACTATTGAACCTTTTTAACCTTTTTAAACTAAAAGTCAAACAATTAAGTTTTTAATATTAAAATATTATAAAATATTATTTGTTCTATTTATTTCCCGATTCGGTCCCTTTTCTAGGTCCATGCAGGCTTCTACCTTCTATTTACAGGAAAAATCCCTAGTATTATTAATTATCAATTTAAATACTTAAATATTAAATTATATAAATATTTATTAAGTGGTAGTAAACTTATTAGTATATAAAACTGGCTAATTTTAGTGCAATTTTAGGTGGCTCGCTTGGGTGACTCATTTAGGTGCGGGGTGAAGATCTTATGTCGGGACGTGCCGTTCCTTCTTTTTACTGCAGGCAAGCTCGGCATTTCGTCTTTACTGTAGATTGCTCCTGTCTGAAAGAAAACTTTGGGCCCGGAAGCGCAGTGTGGCTTGGGTTAGCATGGCTAGCATGGTTTGGTTGTTGATACCGGGATCGATACTGTAGCATAGACGTTCGGGCCACTTCGTGCACGAGGTGGGACCGTGCACGAGGTGCCGAACTTCTAATTGCTATCTCAATCGATATACTTGTTTCAATTGCTAATGGTATCTTGCAATAATATTTCTAGCGGTAGTTTACCCCACATGAAATCGTCCAAAAGTTTTACAGCGGAGCTTCCGATTAGTTATCCCGCAGCACCTATCTTACGACATACGATAAACGTCGTATTTACTTGAGATTTGTGGTATTTCCCTTTGATATGAAATTAGGCTTCAGAGGGGCAGAGGGATTAAAGTTCGCCAAGGGTATTTAGTAACACTGAAGAAAAGTGGGCGCGGTAGCACACAGTGATTCGAGATTCCATAGCGTATTCTCTTGAATACAGTCAGCTGTTCTGCCACTGACATTTGCCTGGCATTTTCTATACCACATAGCTCGATCTGTCCTCCACCCATCCAGCTCACAGGTACATCACAGCATTTCAACCCCAAGCAAAGACGTAGTCCTTCCTGTGCCCATTTGCCTGATGAATACGTTGGTTCAATATGAGAGGTGAGTAGATTGCTGGGCGCGAGGCGAATTCAGGCAAAATTAGGCAAATTCAGCTGACTAGGTTCAACAAGACTGAGAGTCCTCCCGATGCGTGCCAGCTCAGTGCGCTTTTCGCGCTATTCCCGTTTCCGGCGAAAATGGATGGGTGGGAATTCACGTGAGCGGTACTACACCTCTGAACAGGGGGAAGTCTAGCATATGACATTAATTGCCTGCTGCACGACGTGTCTATGGGTAGTACTTTCTGCATACAGAAGATGGGAGACTTGGGAGACCTGCAATCCATAGGGACTGCTATTAGGAAGATCTAACTTATATGCATACAGCGACGCAGTTCCGCTACATCACAACCTAAGTAAAGGTAAATCCTGATCGGTATTTTTTAAACGTCTACATTTCAGTTTACCACATGTCTACTAGCAGCACGCCGAGCAACGGTTCTGGTCAATGGATCCCTCAAACCGCCGAAGGCCGTTATTACAAGCTCGAGAAAATCACGAATCTTTTGAAACAAACCTTTCCTTCAAAGAGCGAGGCAGAATTCCAAGTCACCGTGAGTGTTCTAGTGATATTGGTCAAGCAAACCGCAAAGCTGAATAGAGCTGTTCAAGCTTGCGAACGACGTTATCTCGTGGAATTCGCCCAAGAAATTAACGGCAGTAAGTAAATCTTGAGGCCTACCCTTCCAAAAATAAAGTCTAGATGCAGTATTCTAACCGCTAAAAACATAGAGCCAACTTAGGTGAGGAGAAGCTTTCAATTCTGTGTGTAACTTGTTTTGCTCGTTAAATAATCATCTAACTTACGTAGAACTGTTAAAGAAAAATAGTGGACGGCAACTGCGACTGATTTTGAAGTGGTGCCGCCCTGTTAGAAGCGACGCGTCTGAAAAAAGAAAGTAGGCAAATCTACTGCACGTAAGCCAAACTTGCAGGATGTGGGGCAGCTGTACTCTAAACAGAGCCTTGTGGGGCTTGGACAAATCCGTGTAGTTAAAAAGCAAGCATTGATTAGCTCTCCTCCGGGTGCGCCTCCTAGCCTTGTCGATTTACGATGAGTTGAATTTGTGCAATTCAGAAGACAATCTGCTTGCTGTTTACGCTAGTCCTGCAAATCTGCCAGACACGAAGACGGGCCTCTACTCATGGCACTTGAAACTCAGTTGAAAACTCACCAGTTGCTTCACTGTTCTACCCAGCCAAAATATGAAGCAGGGAACACTCTAGACCTTGATTCGTTAAACTCTCATCAATGTTTCATTGAGCCTGGGGAGGGCGAATTGGTGGATTTGATCCATGTCCGCCCACGGAGCATTGCCGGGCAAAGTATGGAACGGTTCGGTTACTACTCATCATCGTTAATAGTTTCCAGATCGAACACCCCTATCACAGCATACTTTCTCATCGTTGAAACAGCTCCAGGATTACATCAATGATGAGAGCAGCAAAATCTACAGCCTTCGAGTTTTGTATGTTTCATTACACATTGACTGTAAGGTTTAAGCATGAATACTTACTATACTTACAGCTCGATATGCCAGTCAAGTTCATGGGAACCACTTGATGTTTCAAACAAGATGCTGTCGGAAATCTTGAAGCACCAATGTGTTCAGGAAGAGTTTATAGAAGTGATACGATCATTTAGATATAGGGAAGCCCCTACAGAGGAAGCCTTTTGTGGACACTGGTCCTGGAAGACTTCGCTCAATCGCGATGGTGCGGTATTGGCAAGTATCCCTATTCGGACAAACCGTGCTAAATCCTTTGCAAAGAGATCAGCTATACGTTTAAATATCCCGAGCGACGAGGTAGGCCTTCAGGTGAGCCTTGGTCAATCAGGCAGACCGCAGTGTACCAGGGCATCGATCACCAATCGAAGCATTCATGTTGGATACTCCTACATCCAAAGTACAAGTCTGTTGCCGGCGTACGCTTAAAAGACGCTCTGTCAATCGATGGGAGAGCTCAAGAACTCGTGGCGCAACCGCTTCAGCAACATATCATGCTCATATCAGCTTATTTCGCCAATTGGAGAGACTACATGGAGCATTATGAGGAGGACCTTTTGTCTATCGTAAGCTTGAATGGACTGAACCGAATGTTTTATTGCGATGCTTACCGGAAGGGTAGTCGAGGAAAATCATGGGAGCTTCATTCTGCGCAGAGCTTGACACACTCACCCGAGTCCGCTTCATCGAAAGCCGTCTCCTGCCTCTCCCGCCCATATTCCATTCCTACACCGAGACGCTTGGAAACCTCTCATACTTCAGCACGATTCTTTTCACGGAGAAAAACATAGGCTCGGATGCAAAGTCTGAAACAGCCTGCATTCTCCGGAGCCTGATTCGCCAAACGGCCTCTTACACTCGCAACGCGCGCTTCCTGCTTGGCAAGACGGCCGGTATCGCACAACTGTTGTCTGATGTGCTTGCGCTCAAGAACCAGCACATCGCAATGCAACAGAGCGGCCACCTCTTTGACTTGACGACAACCTCGCATGCTCAGAATGAGTCTATATGCGCAATGACCCGCGCATCGGTGAAGGATTCGTCAACCGTTCGCGTAATCACTGTCGTCATGCTGGTGTATTTGCCAACCACCTTCGTCTGTGTAAGATGTCTCGAGTTCCTTTGAGGATTCTTCTCAAAATTGCTAATTGGGTGGTGAGCAGACGCTGTTTGGGACCCAGTTATTATACCTGACCCCGACGCACTCCCTAGCCGCTTCTCCGCAGCTTTGGGTGCTTTTTGCTGTCTCAGTTCCTCTCACCGTCTTGACCATGCTTTATTGGCTAGTGCGCAAACGAACTGTCGAAGCAAAGCGAGCGTTGGCGAGCACCGGGAAAGAGTCGGATGTTGAAACCGGTAACGGAATCGACTCAAAGGAAGAGCAAAGTGGGGATCTGCCTTATCCCCAATAGAAAGCACCAAAGCAATAAACCCTCAACAGCCTTTCGAGCATGGGATCAGGGATGTATATAATCATTATAATCGCCCAAAATTGGTGATTATGATTATGTAAAGACTCCAATTCCGAGCCGCCCGGCCTCCGGGTATGCGATTATATATCTAGGTATATAAGTTTTCTTTAAACTAATACTATTAGTAAGGGGCAATATATTATAAATAGTAACTTTTTATAGTTATAAATGGTGTTAAATTTTTTTAACTTGGTCCAAGCGTGATAGTTATGCGCATCCCTGCATGGGATGAGCTTCTAGTCACAATATCTAGGTTCATACAAGTGGTGCGTTTCCGCTAATATAGTGTCCGTCTCAACCATGAATTACAGATCCGACAATTTAGGTACTGTGAAAAGTAATGCCAACCAACTCCCACTGACTCATTCCACTCGGTAGAAGCATTTCATGTGTCATAAATAGCCAAAAAAAAAACATCAACATGCCGATACGTATTCCACACGCCTTCTTCCAAATAAGACCAATCTCATCCGCCGATCCAAACAAACGCCAAGAACTTCCCTAATAACACACTTCAAAGGTTCAAATCGAAACGCCTCTTATTGCCGCCATTTGTACTCTTAGGTCGGCAGCGGACAGTGAACCCAACGTATAAGCGTATAAATCAAACGAAGCGGCTTTCAACCACTCTACCAAACTTCGTTATAGCCCGAATCCTTTTTTTCCGAAGCAGGCCACCACGGAGAAATGCAACGTCAACGACCGTGTCATCATCGTTAAGATCCAACCGGCCCATGTTAGCAAGGCGTTGGCCAGATACAATGTTATTGATTTTGATTTTCCAGGCTCGCAAGACAGAGCGATCTCTATGAGTTTCTCGTGCCAGCAGAACAACATTCCTATCGCTCTCTGTAATGAACGCGTGCTCAATGTTTAGTCCGGTACGCAATGTTGTCACACGGTCATCGCCTCGCTCGCAGATGAGTGTGCCGGACGACGTGATAGCAACGCGTAACGGCACTTTGTGCCGAACGACGAGGCACTTTAGTGCATCTTCCGCGGGGCAGTCATCCTGTGACGGTTAGTGTTTCTCTCTAACTGTGGCTCGAGTAACACCTACAACTCCGCACAGCGGTTTCCATTCTTTGTGATCTGCCCCTAATCTGCCCCAAGAGTGTGCACAAGCATCGTTCTTCTTCAAGCGTGTTGTGAGAAAAATCATGTTATGAGCAGAGAAGCGCAAATCGTACTCGTGCTGTGATGGGACTGTATCTATTAAAGGCTGTCCGAGAATGTCGGATATATTCTGCTCATTAATTGGGTCGCGTGGATCGGGTCTTAAGAGCACGCAACATTAGCATAGTAGTGTTTAGATGAGACGATGCTTTGAATGTACCTCTCTTCATGCAGACTTTCAAGCTGGTCTATTCGGCATTTGTACAGCGTGCATCGGGTTGGGACGCCTTGGCTTCTTATGGTAAAAGCTAAGAGTGTGCCGTCGGCAGATATGGTCGCCTCTTCCAAAGCATCCACATACGAGAGGGAAATGGATGATATGCAACTGCCTGATTTTAATTCATATATAGTGAACTGAGAATTCTGTTAGCGTACTATAATAAGGCGGGAGGGAAATACGCATTACTTGGAAGTGCCCACACTGGGGAAAGACAATAAGATGAGCTTGGCTGACATGGTACCCCCTGATAGGCTGTTCGGATCGGTGCGAAAGGATTGGTTCGGGAAATTTAGAGGATTTTCCGACGTCACCGCCGCTCTCGTGTGTTTTACGTGCTATTAAGGGATATACGTTAAGCCTCTTCTTGTCTTCTGAAAGACACAACCAGTATATTCCGTTCGGAGCAATGCCGAACGTTGATCCATTGTATTTTTCTCTGTCAACGTAATTTAGCAGGTCTGACGAGGAAAAGGGAATCCACCAGTTCAATGACGTTAGTGTTTTAAAGCAGCTCTGTTCGTGATCCTGAGGGCGGGAGATTGCGAGTATCTCAGTTGCCCCAGGTGCCTGAGCCATTCCAAGTGCCTGAGTTACCACGGCTATCTGAGGTATCGCAGGAATCTGAGCTACTGTGGGCATAGCAGGTTCTAGAGAGGACTCGGAAATTATTGTGGCTTGGTCTGACTGATCAGAGGGTCTGGAAGCAAGCTGAGATGTGTTTCCTTCTTTCAGGTGTTTGGACATTTGGTATAGCAGTACGCTGAGGTCCCCTGCCTGAGTCATTTTTCGTGTTTTGACATCAACCACGAGGACCTTGTGCTCCAGGAAGTTAAGTGTCATATTGACCACTTCACCTAAGGGCTTGCTATTTTCAGCAGCAGCTCTTCTGAGATAATGTCCCCATTGCGTCACTTTCTCATTCACTGTGGTTATGCTGTTCCTCTCGACAAAAAACCTGTCGTGTCTTTCAGCTGTTATGCGATTCTTACGAAAGTCTTTAACCAGACATGGTCCGCCGACGGCAAATGTTAGGACCTCAATAAGAACAGCACCAAGACTCCACAGGTCGCTGATGCTGTTGACACCCTTCAAACTGGCTTCGGGGGCAACGAAAGTTCCATCGCCACGCCGGTTTGGTGTCGCTTCGGGTGACTCTTCCGACCCTGGCCGAGGATGTTTGAGTCTGGACAAGCCAAAGTCGGCGACCTTCCATAAGTCTCCGTATATGAGGATGTTCTGCGGCCTGAAATCTAGGTGGTACCCGACGATTCGATTGCCACTGCGGGATAGTCCGTGGTGAAGATAATCGAGACCACCGCACAAACCAGCGGCACATGCGAATATGACAGCAGGTGACAACTCCATGTCACCACGGACAAGTAAATCCTCCAAGCTACAGTCAGCGAGCTCGAAGAACAGACTGTACTCGTCATGATATTCTAGGCTGCCGAGACAATGCACTAAGTGCTTGTGACTGGTAAGGTCTTCCCTGATTTGGAAGTGAATATCGTGCTCCTTTAAGAATGCATGTTGTGCTTCCTCCCTGAAAGCACCTTTGAAGACCTTTTGAGCGACACGCTTGGATTCTCTGTTGGTGCTGCCGTCCGAGAACCTCCAACCACCCTTTTCGATGGTCACATCAAAGACATCGCCATACGCTCCGCTTCCCTTGTGCTTTCGTCCTAGTATGGGTAAACGTCTCGCTGTCTCTGCCGGGCAACACTTGTTCTCTACACCTTCGATAAAGGTGAAAGGCGTATAAATGTTCTGACTGTGGAAAAACCGTCGACCGCAATCCGCTCCGAAAAAGGATTGAGTCGTCTCCCACTCGAATGGGAGATTCGTGTCGTTGAAATCGTTTGCAAGGTCCGAGATGGCGCTATTAGCTTCCAGGCACTCAAGAATAAGTCCATCGCATCGAATATGTACTAGCGTTGCCAGTATATTGAAGAGGCCTTCGCTCCCTCCTTGTCCCTTGACCTTAGCAATAAGTTTTTCTATTCTCTCCTCCTGCATTTGGTCTGCAGCTCTATCTGAGTTTCTCTGCACTTCGAATAGTGCTTTAAAGAGCCTTCTCAGTCTGTCGTCATCAAAGAAGTCGCGCGCAGTTCCAGCCGGGGCAAATCGCTTATCTGAAATTTTTCGAAGAGACAGTCTTTGTTCAAGTTTGTTCGCATACTTTGTGATCAATTTAGACAGTACCACCGACGGGGGTTCTGGTAAAGTAGGCCGAGGACCGTACGAGTCGGTCGGTAGGTCGACTGCGGAGGCGAGCGAAGCATCATCAACTCCTGAACTTATCGATGAAGAAGGTATATTTTCTGTGGATGGTATCTCAAGACGAAGCTGAGGCAAAGATGTTTCAGGTAGCTTTCCAACTCGCTTCACCGAAGTGTCTGAGGTGGCCCTCGGAGCTTCATACTCATGGCGTGAGGATTCATGGTCCAAGGAGATAGGACTTGATGAGGGAGGATTCGAGGGTAAGAGGTTCGAGAGTTGAGTGTTGGAGGTGGACTCCACGGGCAAGGGCGGAGTAGAAGGACGAGGAGTAGAGGGTGCAGGAAGAGCCGGAGCTTTGAACGAGCCAGACGAAGAAGTTGGAAGGGAACGAGTTGGAGGGGAAGAGACTGGAGGGGAAGTGCAGGGCGCTGAAGGCGAGCGCGCACTAACGAGCGCGTTCTCCGCTGAGGACATGTTGGCTGTCTCTTCTCCAGGAGCGTCCCGATGCTCCGAAGTGTTCTTCATGGCTCGCATGAAGTGATAAGTAATATTTCGAGGAAGAAAAGAAGGACCGGGGGTGGGGAGGGGGAGGGGGAGGGGGAGGG
>Ga0307515_10001670_pt1 | contig 49411 bp, 42 predicted proteins | sample 17_EM_MG_FD_194513 | JGI IMG/M metagenome (GOLD analysis project Ga0307515, IMG submission 194513) | Populus trichocarpa ectomycorrhiza microbial communities from riparian zone in the Pacific Northwest, United States - 17_EM | ecosystem: Host-associated > Plants > Roots > Unclassified | place... | reverse complement strand
AATCTTACTAAGAGATAATATTGTAGCAATAGTGCGAGCACAACGTTGGGCGTATAAAGAAGAAATTGCTTTAGGTATAATAAGTAATAATATTAACCAAATTAATTAGACGGATATTATACCTCTAATAAATAACTTAGAGATATTTTAAATCTTTAAAGACAAAGATAAAGAGGAGGGAGATAGTGTTACGAACGCTTTAAGTACAATATTATAATAACTTAGAGAAGAGTCGGAAGAAGCTAGTTAGTTAATTTAGGTACGGTCTAGGATAGAACTGGTAAAACTATATAACAAGGAATAGTAACTAAGGTTATATAATATGCTACGTATTAAATAAGAGAAATAAGAGGAACTTACGTACCTTATATATAAGACGTATATTATATATAAAAAGGATTTTATAGGAGTACGGTTGTGTATTTAAGGACCCTTAATCCCTACTTAGATAGTTTCTTCTTTATAGTGATTCTTAGAATATAATTAGAGTTAATCTGTTAGGCAACCACTCCACCAGTTATTATTCGTTGTTAACTTTTATACTTGCATTTCCTACACACCTAGCCCAATAACGAGCCTATCGTAGTTCTTGCTATAAGGTTCCGTTACAATACACCAAGTCTTAGGCGGTGTAAGCCCTATTAGTTTCCACTAATATTCTAGCTAGTACCCGGTTTGTTACTAATAAGGGTCCGAATATACCTAGATAGGATATCCCTAATACATTCTTAGAACTTAATAATACACCATCTCTAATTACTAAGCTATCCCCTTAAATAAATAGCAAAGCTATAGAGCAATTGAAACTTGGAGCCCTATAATAACTAAAGGACTTTAACCTTATAGCGGCCTTCCTAACGTACGCGTATTAAAGAGTTATAAGATCTATAGTACTATCTAGTCTTATACTTAGAGCAGTACGGGACAAAATAGCTTTTACCTAGGAACTATCTAAAAGGTTAACGGATTTTATCCGTAAGGTGTAACGGAGGGACGCTTTCTATGCTAACCTTAATATAAAAGTAGACCAGAAACGTAACGGAAAGGAAGCTGCTAGGCGCTACTATTAGGAACTAGACCTAATGGGCCTACTACATAGAGGTAGTAAGGTTTAGGTGCCATAAGAAGCAAATCTATAACAGAAGATTCTTATAAAGAATTACAATAATCCTTTAGGCGGCTACTATGGTTAAGCAAAGACAGTAGAATTACTTTAGCGTAAATACTATTGGCTAAGGCTTAATTAGGAAGCAAAGGAGTATATTAGCTATTATAAGAAGTATTAAGTATATAAGATCCGCAGGTATAAGCTATAGGGTCTACTTAAATCAGTTCCCCCTGCTAGTAAGCTATAGCAATATTACGCCATAGACTTTATTACAGATCTCCCACTATCTAAAGATGGCCAAGGACGAATATACAATTCGGTTCTCGTACTTATTAATAGGTTTTTAAAGTACGTCTAATACCTTCCTATTAATAAGACAATTAATATATAAGAGCTCGCCAACCTAATTAAGGAGAAATGCTTTCTTAAAGTAGATTAGCTATACTCTATTATTACTAATAGGGGCAGCGTCTTTATAAGCTAATACTGGTCGGACCTATGCTTCTATTTAAAGATAGACCACTAATATAGTACGGCTTTCCACCTATAGACGGATGGGTAAACGGAACGCTAGAACCAGAAACTAAAGTCTTACCTACGGATATATTTAAACTACTAGCAAGATAACTAGTACAAGCTACTTCTATACGCGGAGTACGCTTATAATTTAAAGCAATATACATTACATAAGTATGCACCAATCTAGATTACCTATAGCGTTTAACTATTTGGGTTTAATAGTATACCCAACAATTACTAGCTAAGGCCGTATAATTAGTTATAGGATCCTACCGGGAAGTCTAAGAATATCTACTAGAGAGTATAAGGATACCTCTAAAAATAGGAGGAGTAATAGAAGTATATAAAGTAGAGCCTACAAAATACCCAAGAGCAGTAAAGACTTTAGTATAACCGCAAGCACCAGGACAAGCATTTTGGAGTAGGTAATGAGGTTCTATTACGTTTAACAAATATTAAAACCCGTTAACTATTAAAGAAGCTTAATATAAAATACCTAGGTCCCTTCTAAGTTAAGGAATAAATTAGTAAGCTAGCCTATTGTCTCCAGCTACCCCTATCTATAGCCTATATATATCTAGTGTTTTATATAAACCTACTAAAGCTATAGTATAAACTACCGCCGAAAAAAAACTTCTATCCAGGCCCAATTAAATACCCTAAGGTAGTAGGCGAGCGGTACAAGGTTAAAGCTATACTATACTATAAGTCTGTTAAAAACAAGCTTTAATTTAAAGTTAAATAGCTAGGCTAGCCTACTAAGGACTCTATATAGGAACCAGAGAATCACCTTAATTATTGCGAAGATATTCTAAAAGAATATTAGGACCAAGGTCTACAATCTACAAATCGCAAAAAGCGCTCTAATACTACGGTGTTATCGCGACCTATAAAGAAGGCTCGCGAAAAGAGTAAATAGGTTAAATTGGATATAGAACGGATAGGCTCCGGAAACTATAGAGATAGGGCTATAGCCTAGGGCAAGATAGGTCCTTAGCCTTTTCACATATATAGTATAGAGTTAATAGGGCATTTTGCTAGAATTGCATTCCTATTTATTTATCTATATTAGGAACATTATTTCTAGGGCTCCTAGGCCCTTCCTAAAAGCCTTTTAAGGCCTTTCTAAGCACCTAATTGAGGTCCTTAATTGCTACTATATATAAGAACGAATCCTAAAAGTCTAAACCATAAATGCCCAATCTGAAAAGCCACTACGCCTTATCATTATTAGGAGTAGGATTAGTGTCTATTAGGCCACTAAGTAATAGCTAACAAGAATGGGATCTAGATGCCTTAGTAGGTATATAAGTAGGCATAAAAACAGGGGTAGGATAATAAGGTATAGCTAGAGCAGAGACTCTTAAACGCTTAATACTAATATTAGGTCCAAACCAATACTAACGAAGCTCTTAAGGCGTAAGCTTATAGTTAATAAAGATACGCTTAAGCCTAGAATAAATAGAGACGTTAGCTAGCTAGTATAGTCCAGAACCACCAAGACCTTACTACGGCAACTATTAGTTACCTATCCGCTAGGTACCCAAAGGGTAACCTACCTAATACCGTATTATATTATACTCTTTTAAAACTTAACGCGTATACATAAACTCCTTTCTATAGTAGACAGCGACCTTCTTCTTATTACCCCCATTATATACCCTATCCTTAGTATACCAACCTTACTCTTATATTAGGCGTTACTAGCTAGCTTACTAGGAATTATAGGCAGTATAGATAGCCGTAGCATAGTCTTAAATTCGGCTAAGTCGTTTAGTATTTGCGCTGGAATAAGAGAGAGCCCAGGTAATATAGTAGTTAAGGATATTAAAGGAACGTCGCCACTTAGGCCCAGGCTATTAAAGCTTAAAGTTAGCAATGGAAATCTATTAAGGATAGAAAAACTCACCTTAATATAACTACCACTCTTAGTACGCATGCATTAATTATAAGGACTAAAGGTATTAAATCTAACGCAGTGCGTCTTATTATAAGCCTCTAAAATCCTATTATTAAATTTCTAGTCTTTTAAAGACGTATAGGCAAAATTATTTAGGTAGGACTAGTACTAGTTATGGGTTAGTGGGGGTTAAGGTTCCATATATAAAGGCAGGGCTAAAATACGCTGTAGAATCTACTTAGAAGAGCAGTTAGTAGGAGAATAAAGAGGCATATTAAATTAATGATGGAAAAAAAGAAAATCTTAATAATATATCAAAGATACGTCCAAAATTGGACGACGGTTAATAGCAAGAAGTAAGGTATTTAAGAAAAGGAGCAGCTTAATAAGTAAGGTGTCTTTATACTTTACCTTCTAATACCCTTCTAGTAAATAGCCGTAACCCTGCCAATATAACTCTATTATAATAGCGCTATTTAAAAGAAAGGAAATACGCGTATAAGTTATTTAACTATTACTTCCTTATAAAAACTAACTATGCGGCTAGAGAAAGGCAATTAAAATATTAAATTAAAGATATATATAGGTTAAATTAGACCTAAAATAATACTATAGTATTAAAGAATAATATTATAAACGTTCTTAACAATCGTATAATAGCTACAATTACTATTACAAAATGTCCCTATTTACTAAGTAGTAGAGCTACGCCAAATATATAGTATAGGACTACTAGATTTAAAAGCATATATACTAAATCTTAAGAGATAAGTCTCTTTAACTAACTAATTAATACCTTAACCGCATTTAATAGCCTAAGGGCAAATATAGGAGTAATATATTAGTAATTTAGAGGATTATAAAAAAAGGATTATAAGAAAGGATTATAGACTATATTTTAGTAGTTAAAGATAACAGCAAGCTAAGGCTTTATACGTTAAATCCTACACTAAAAGGTTTTACGGAATTATACTAAAATACTAAATTACCTATAATATTTATAATTAATAATAGACTAGTATAAAGGCTTAGAAGTAGAGTTATATAAAAATCCTTATATTAGCCTAGGTAGTTACTAGTATACTTTTAATAGGCTTTTAATAGGTCTTTTAGTAATTTTTACGTTTTTTCTTTAGTTATATTTTTTCCTTATTAAGGTTTTTTAGGAGTTTAAAGTAAGGGTTAGATAAATAGATAATATATAGCGGCATACTAATATCTCTTTAATATTTCTCTAAACCCCTTCTAGGACGAGCCCTTATAATCTCCTTACTATAAGGTAATAGCGATCAGGGGCTAACTATAAGAAGGGGGGGGGCAATATAAGGGATATTATTGCGGATACTTTAGGATACCCTTAGGACAACCCCCGGACGCCCCTTAAATGGTCGCCGGTTACGTGCTAAAGGCATATACCCGTAGTATATAGTCTCCACAATCCCAGAGGCCTTACCTCCTTAAGGATTCGTCTCTCTTACCAATTTATTCTGTTCCACAATCGTGTCCTTATAGCCCCCTGTCTATAAGATCCCCTTATTATATTATAAAAACTCTTTTTAAAAACGTAGTTAAGGTTTTATATAATATATCTTGTGCCTTTAACTATATTATAATTAGCCTTTATATATATAAAATTAAAGATTATTACCTTAAGATTAAAATGCATTAAATAAAGCATTAATAACTGTTGGTGGGGCCTTAGTAGAGCCAGTTAAAGTTAAAATGCATAATCTAAAATATTTATTTTGCACCAAAGCAACGCCTATAAGCTCTTAGACGCTCTATAAAAGATTTTATTAGGTAATAGGGGTACATAGGGGGCTAAAATTAGTGCGCTGTTCTAATTGGTCCAGGAGTTAGGGCGCTATTCTAATTGGCTCAGGAGTTTGCAGGCGTTTTAGAGGGTCCATGCGTTATCCCGTGTCACGGAACAAATCTTCTGCGGAGCGTCTGATTTATGAGATAACTTAACCTCAACACCATCCCAACATCCATCTCGAGGCCATAGACCAGACCAAGTCCCATCTCCCACGCCAGGCCAGTGCATACCGAGCGCACTCAAACATGCCATAAGCGCATCCGGCGCCTCTCCATCCTCTATTGCCGCTCACCATGGCGTCTCGAAAAGATGTTCAGGACATTATGGGTTTGTCTGCGGGCGAGACCACCAAATCGGCAGTCCAGAAGCGACCGAAACCCGCCCCGCAGAAAAGGCTTCGTACGTCTCTATTTGCTTCTGCTGTTCTCAAACTCTTATAGATATGGGGCTAACGTGTGGTGGCCCGCAGTCGGTGTCAATCGCGAAGTCGCAGCTCTCTATGGCGAGCGACCTCCCCCCGTAGCTGTCTACGAAGAAAAGAAAACCTACCGAGCGAAGCGGCAGAGCACAGGGCCGGCAAAGAAATGGTAAACTCACAACCCTTTCAATTACACATGCAAGATATGTTTCTGAGATTCTAACGGATATCTGCGTCTAGGATCCAACAGCCCTTCACGAACCCAGCTCGCAGCGATGGCTTAATCCTCAAGCACTGGCGCCGCAAGCCCTTACCACGCGCTGTGCTCGATGGCAGCGGTGAGGATATGCCGATGGAGGATATCGAAAACCAAAACCCGCAGATGGAAACTGAGTACGAGTTCGCGAAATACAACGTGCAAGTAGAAGTGCCGACGTACACAGATGAGGAGTATGAAACACACCTGCACAGCGACGACTGGAGCCGCGAGGAAACAGACTACCTCCTCGAGATGGCGCGCGAGTTCTACTACCGCTGGCCCCTCATCCACGACCGCTACGACTTCCAGCCGTCCACGAAACTGGAATCGCAGTCGGTCGCTGCAACGACGAGCTGCACAGCTGATGGATCGGTAACTAGGTCCAACGAAACGCCCTCAACCTCTCAGCCCACCGAAGAATACTCAACAGCTCTCTCCACCCTCCCCTTCTTCCCCCCCAAATCCCGCACCGTCGAAGACCTCAAAGCCCGCTTCTACACCATCTCCGCCACCCTAATGTCCCTCCGCACTCCCATCCCCACCATGACGCCCTCGGAATTCACCCTCCACGATATGCTAACCCGCTACGACCCGCAACTCGAAACGTCCCGCAAACGGCTCGCAGCGGCGCTGCTCGCGCGCAACGTCGACGAAGTAAAAGAAGAAGAATTCCTGCTCGCCGAGCTCCAACGCATCAACATGTCGGCCCTCAAGCTCGACGCCGAGCGCGCCGAGCTGCGCGAGCGGCTGGAGTCCCCACTCCCGAACGCGGCCCTCGCGGGCGGGCTCGCGCAGTTCCAGTCCTCGCAGGCGCTCTCGGCGCTCTTCGCCCAGCTGTTCCAGCAGGACCGCTCCAAGAAGCGCGCCTCGGGCTCCGGCGGCGCGCGCCTCTCGCTCTCCGCCACCGACATCATCGGCACGCCGTCGGCCCACCACGCCGCCCAGCAGCAGGCCCAGCAGCACCTCGCGGGCGGCCGCAAAGCGCCGCTCGCGACCCCCGGCGGCGCTGGGGCTGGAGCGGGAGGAGCGGCGAGCCAGCCCGTGCGCGCGCTGCCGCCGCAGCTCGAGTACCGCTTCGGCATCAGCTCGCACGAGCGGCTGACGAGCGGGGTGAGTTTCGGCTCCGACAAGCTGGTCAAGATGCGGCAGGCCAAGTCCAACGTGCAGACGCAGAAGATCGCGGCGGCGCTGGCGGAGCTGGGGTTCAGCGATATCATCGCCATCCCGACGGCGCGCGTCGGTGCCGTGTTCGAAGGACTGGTGGCCAAGGTCGGCAAGCTGCTCGATGTGCGTAAGGTGCGTGAGAAGGAGGAGGGCGAGGTTAGGGTGCTGGAGGCGATGAGGGCGAGGGAGAAGGGCGAGGAGGGCGGCGAGGAGGGCGTCGAGGAAGCGGCGAAGGAGGCGGGTGTTAAGGTTGAGGCGACGGAGGATGGGAATGAGGAGGGTGGGGAGGACGGCGAGGACGGCGAGGGCGATGCGGATGCTGACGCCGATGAAGATGCGGATGAGGATGGCGATGGCGATGGCGATGGCGATGGCGATGGCGATGGCGACGAGGATGCTGAGGGCGAGGAGGCCGACTCAGAGCGCCAGGAGTCGGAGGCTGTCAGCACGAGGACGGGTGTTACGCCCTCGGCGTCCATTGCTGTGTCTGTAGGACACAAACGCAGCGCGAGCGTGTTGAGCGTGGCGAGTAGTAAGAGCACGAAGAGGGCGAGGAAGTGAAGGGTGGCGCTATATCTTTTCTAGGGAAGTGTGGGCTGGACTTACAGGCCTAGCAGGGCCCCGGGTTGGGATAGGATATGGTCTGGTTTTGCATAGCGTAGGCGTTTTGGGGTCTTGATAGATGCATCTTGCCTAGTTATCTAGTATGGACTTGAGGGGATAGCCGTGAGCATGGGCGCATGTATATTATAATCAAGCCAGCAAAAAGCAAGAGTGTTGTCTTTCACAATATATTGCCGCTCAGCAACCTCACATCACATCACACACAAAGTCATCTAGACTTGGAGATTAGAGCACGACCCCATCTATGCATTCATTACGATCCTATTAACAAAGACACAGTGCAACAACGTAGCAGCCTGATACTAACTATCCTCGCATAATTCTCCCCATATCCTTCCAACTACTTTCTTTCCCCTGTTGATTCTTTCCTTTCCCGTACTGTTTACCTTCCCTCAGTCCGCCACGCACCGAACGCCTTCGTCCGCTCAAAAGGAACCATTCGCTCCACCGTACACCAAACGGAGAACAAGATCTGTTCGAGTGAGCGTACGAAAAGCAGCAAAAAAAACGAGAACAATTACTAAATAAAAAGGGAAAATGCAAGTGCTTCAATTCCGTCCATTCCAACGCCAAGATATATTCGCTGGGAGTAAAAACAACCAAACTGGGAAAATTGGGGCACCGCCAATTAGGGACGGGGGAGGAATCAGAGGCCGCCAACAGTCGTCGTATTCCAGCCCCAGAGTCTTCCCCCGTGTCCTCCCAGTAACAAACGCTCAGGCCGCACGCAAGACATATGGGGTGTATCGCACGGCGCGGATATCAGGCTAGAAGAACTAGAAAGGTAGAGAGAAGGAACAAGAAAAAGAGACCAATAGAGGGGGAATAGAGCAGTAGCAGTGCAGAGAACAGGCTGTGGATCGGGGAGTTTCAAGTTGAAGACACAATTCTATCAATACAGTCCCTGTGCTACCATTTTTGACAACACAACATGCTACCAAACAGGAAAACAAGCATCTTCTCTCGCTTTAGCGCTCACTGGAGAAAATAAAAGATATGTGAGATCGTTCGTGACACATTCACGCTCGTTCCGTGAAGGAGGCAGTCAAAAAGTAGGATTTCTTTTGTTGCCTGAGCGCAGTAAGTTTTTCTTACGCGCCCAATCTTGTCAAACCAGAGGGCGCCATATTTTGGAAATTCTTTTGCTGTAAAAGTTTGACCATGACCTTTGAATACGGGAGGGAACCAAGACGATTGATGGATGGAGAGAAGACCGTTGGTGTAATGATTAAAAGGTGGTACGTAGAACGAGTCCCGCCCGATGTGAAGAAGAATGAGATGGTGCTACGGTCGGTTTTGCCGACGCCGTCACCAGTATGCTGATAATCGCTCCAGGGAGACGTTATGCTGTGTTGCCAATTGCTTAGTTACCTTTCCGACTTGTCAATATTGCCAGTTCACTTCGGCGGGCTGGTTCTACTTACCACAACAGAACAACCTCATGAGCTTCTTTGTAAATCCGTCTTTCGGTTCATTCACCGGCGCCCTCACCCCGGTGTGATGAGCCTGCGCGTTTCCCGTCATGGGGCTCTGTGCTTGGTTCATCCCGTTGCCAGCCAAATTCGGCCGACTGTTCTGGAACTGGGCCATCGTTGAACCCTCCGGCGGACCTGGCTCCCCCATACTCTTCCTCTTTACCGCGTCCGGATGGTACTTTGCTGGGTCCATGTTGCGCGGGAGTCGCCCTGATGAAACTCCCGGTGGTTGCCGGGGGACACCCGGTTTTGGGAGATCGGCTTCCAGACGGCCAACGGGTAGTTGGTTCTTTTGAGGGCGGATTTGGTTGCCGTGGAGATTTACTGCAGTTGAGGAGTTTGGGTTGATGTTGGAGTGATGGAGGTGACCTGCCGAAGGGTGTGACTTCACGGCCTCCCAGCCCTTGCCATTATTCAACTTCATCCAGTCGTATTCCCCATCTTCGACATCGCCGGTGCTCTTGAGAGCCTGAGTAAAGAGCTCGCGAAGATAATCGTAGTCCGGAGTGTCTTCAAATCCAAGGTTTCGGACATAGCTGAGGTACTTGTTGAACTCCTCTGAGACGATGTTAGTTGATAAATGAAGGAGATTAAACTCGAGCCGTACCTGGGAATCCGTCACACAGGTCCTTGATAGCAGTTGTCTGCTTCTTCTCTCCGATCTTCTCATATTTCTGCTTGTTCGTCGCAGCTTTCAAACCTTGCCAAGGTAGTCCGCCCCTCAGGAAGTACATAAACACATGTCCTAACGCTTCCAAATCATCTCTCCGCGACTGTTCTCGTCCAAGATGTGTGTTTATGCTCATGTAACGTGCTGTTCCCGATAATGACTTCCGCTCTCGATACGGTATGTGCTGTTTCGTCTTGGGGTCACGATATTGCTTGGCCATGCCAAAATCGACGACGTGGATGACATTGGCGGCTTTGGAGCCCGGTCGGCCGATGAGGAAATTGTCCGGTTTGATATCTCTGTAGATGAGGTTCTTTTCGTGGATCGTTTGTACCCTCGAAAGCTAGAGGCCGTCAGCAAGCTAAATTTAGCGCAGAACGATCACAATACGAACCATTTGTTTTGCGACCATGACGACGGTTTTAATCGAAAACTTCCGATTGCAGTGGTCGAAGAGGTCTTCCAGACTAGGTCCGAGCAGATCGATGACCAGAATGTTGTGCAAGCCCTCCTGGCCAAAGTAGTAGACATTAGGAATACCCGCTGGACCATGTCAGTAACTGTGAAGCAAGCAAGGAAGTGGGCAGCAATATGGCATGCCAGGCTTGTGCTTTTCCGCGAACAAGAGGTGTTCGACGTGCTTCAGGTGACACACGGCCCACTGATTGTCGGGAGGTCCACCTTCAGACGCGTGTGAGCATGCATGTGAAAGAATGTATTGACTTACGGCATCCCACGAGGATCTTATATGTCCGATACTCATCCCTTAGTTGTGGTGCATCGCTCTTTCGCGGTTCCTAGACAGGTTGTTCAGCACGCAATGTACCCCTTTAGTTCCAATGGCAGCAGACGTACGAATTTGATGGCAACCTGCTGATTATTGAGCAGATTGGTGCCTTCGAAGATGACTCCGAAGGAACCCTCCCCGATCTTCTTGCCCACGCGGTAGTGGACGCCCACGACGTTTGACGAGGACGAGGCCATGACTGTTGTAGTTGTCGGCAGTCGGAACGGTCGAGGGCAAAGCCTGCACCGGTGTCGCTCGTATCAGCTGCGACCCAGGATGGAGCGAGAGAGGATTGAGAGAGGGAATGGAACGTCGGGAGGCGGTGGTCGTGGAGAAGGTTGTGTCCGGCGATCAGAACAGCCTTCGGGGACAGATTGGGTTAGAAAGGGTGCTGAGGTGGAGCCAAGCTAGAACGGGAGCGGTGTGTCGTATGCAGCACAAATATAGACCGGGGGAGACGGCCCCTGGGGACAACTGGGGGATAACTATGTTTCTCGCGACGAGATGCAAGATAGCAGCAGCAGCGGAAGAGCTGTCGTCGCGGTCGCGGTCGTCGTGGCAGGTCAGAGGCACACGGGTCGGCAGAGGGTCGCAATGCTGCTGCAGGCACGGAGCAGGCTGGGTGAACTTTTAGCAATGGCAACGGTAACATGCCCCATGCATACAAAGTCTAAAAACAGAGACCGTTTTATTGCGAGGCCTATCACGGCGCAATGCCGCCCAGCCACAGCATTTTCCGAAGCAAGGTGCCACGCCAGGGCCAAATTTACGACCACCAGCCCGCAGGCTGGAGCCAGTAATACACCAGAGCATCCCTCAGCTACCCTTCGCGACAAATGTTACAGAGTACAAAACAGCCCCAATGAGCTGGGCCGAATCCGACTATCAACAAAAGAACTCGAAGCCGATGCCCGTCACATCAAAGTGTTATTTGTCCAACGCCGTGCTCAATGCTGCCAGTTCCCAAAATTATCCCACATCGCAAGGGCCTCCTCCGGTCCCACACGCAATTATTCTAATCACTGATCCTCCATCTCAACGTCTACATCCACGCTCTCCTCGTCGTCGCCATCAAATCCGTCCGGCGCGTCTGTATTGGTCGTCTCAGACGCCAGTCCATCGTCCTGTAAGCTACCCGACGCACTCTCTACTGAATCAACTGCTCTTATCAGTTCGCGCTCTCTCTGCGCTTCTTCCGCATGGCGGTCTAGGCTGTTCTTAGACCCTTCCTTGCACGATTTGTACCAATGCTCCAATCTGCACTTGGTGAGATAATCCTGCAGCAATTCATCGTCCGCAATGTTGTCTTGTATGATTGGGTTTCGAAGATCCTCTGACGGGAATCTAGACGCCAGTTCATTGGTGGAGCAGCCGGCCTCGACAACCTCATTCGGCAGAAGAGGGCCCATATTTGATGACTGTTTCCAATCACCTACATCGCCCCACTTTGTTAGCGGGCTGTGCATTCCCAGGCCTGAACATCCAAGTAAAGAAATGCATACCTATAGCTGCGGCCATCTCCCGCAGGGTCCAGAAAAGTGCCGTGTTTGAAAGCTCGTGCTCGATCTGCTCATCGGATTTGTTTGTCGTGTTGTTAATAGCTGCCCAATCATCTCGAATGTAACACCGCTTCCAGATTATCTTGAGGGTGCTTTCGCGCGTTGTCTTGTCCATGTCGCGCCAGCAAAGATCGAGCACCTGCAAAGCCAACCAAAACTCTTGCCCACCAACGTTGTTTTCAGACTCATTCCCGCGCTGATCCATGAGGGTTAAAACGTCGATCAATAATCCTGGTTCCATCACTCTTTGCCCGAGAATCTCTTCGAAGCCTTGGTGAAGCACTTGTCCCAATGCTGGCCTATTATGTACTGCGTGTTCGCCGTAAGTATTTATGAGCATTTCCATCGCCGAGGTTTCGTCGAGAGCCCCGAAGATCAAATCCCGGAAATGATTGTAAACTTTCTCCTGGATGGCAACAAGCCGTAGCTCAGTCAGGTTCTTCCTCTTAAGCTCCTCAACTTCAGGCCTTGGTGTGCTATCTCCGTCGCCGCAGAGCAACGCCAATTTCGCCAGAGAAAGCTCTACCTTTTTGCACCATGAATTTGACTCTTGATGGCGAGCCACGTTAATTAATGCAGCACCTGCAGCAGTAAAATCCTTCTCTCCAAGCACTTCATTGATCCAGCCAAGCTTGGCACGAGAGGGATTGTCTCGCATGAATTTTGTGAGAGCAGGTTGATCAAGATAATCTTCCGCGAACAGCTGGACAGCCCTATTCTCGTTGATGTGGCTAGAGTAGAAAGCAACGGCCCAGTCGTCACCATACTTTTCAAAGTAGCGACGAATTCGGTCATTCATAGCCTTGAGCTTCCTCCGGCACTCAATCAACTCGACTTCGTTATCGACAGTATCTCTCATTTCATAAAGATAAGTGACTTCCGCCCACACAAGTTCTACAAGCGTTGGCATATCGCGAAACCTCTCAGCTAGTTCCATGCCCTCATAAACCATTCCAATAGTGGTGAGGGCAAAGAGCTGCGTGTTGCGTACCTTGCCTTCGAATTCTGCTTTGAGATTCTGGCCGGTTGCTCGGACCTGTTCGTCTTCATGTCTTAGGCACCACTGGTAGCGTTCTGTATGGATCTGGCAGCAGATTTTTACTAGACGAGGATTTTCTGAGGCAATCTTCCTTGCGAGTGTTTCGATTGATGCTACTCCGTTGCCCTGCTCAAAGTACTGTATGGCTAGTCTGCGGCCCAAGTCGACGAGTTGCCGGGTATTAGTAACGATATTATGCGTCGATGTCCAGATTTGAGGTAAATGATCGTAGCCTTTGCCGAGTTTAAGGACACCATCATCCAGACAGTCCGGATCCAGACCATAGAGCTCGAAGTTTTCTTCCCTGAAAGCAAATGCTATCTCCAAGGCTCCAAGTGTCAGATCGTCGGCTTCGCCAATTAGTCGCATAATTGATGGGTGATCTTTCGTCCCCTCGCTGAAGGTTTCCCTGATCGCTTTGTAGGCCCAAGGGATGACCACCTGGAGTTGTCTGATGTCTCTTACGAACCACTGTCGTACGGGATCCAATTCGCCATGTTCTGGCCTCAGAGCAGACTTGTAGCGCTCATGAAGCATTTCCACAAGCTGGGACATGAGTGGTCGCTGCTCAACGTCTTTCAGCTGCATGCGTTCGTCGTAGTGTCTCCACACCTGTAACGCTGCAGCCATCTTTTCTGCATTCCATAACAAACTCCATCTAGTGCTAAAGGAAAGAGGCGGATAATCGGACCTTAAATGAAGCGCGAGGTTTTTGAGCGCAGCAGACCTCTTCTTAAGTTGGTCTTCCATGGAGGACGTGGCCACTTCAATGAACTCTGATGATGAGGACAATATGTTGGAACTGATATCCTCTGCAGCTTGTTGAACTTCTTGCTGCCCAAAATTATATCGTGATTTGATCGAAAAGTCTAAGATGTTTTCTGGCTTAGTGCTGAAGAATGTTGCCTGTTCTAGTTTGCTTAAAGCTGTTACCCTTTGCCTTTCAATGGCTTGGTCGTCGTCGGTGGGCGGTAGGGCAGCGACTTGCATGATACCAAAGCCCCTGATGAAGAAAATGCAACTTGATTGCTTGTCCTTTCGACCGAGATCTTCTAATGCAGAACCAACAAATTGCACATCACTGTCCTTGCGAAAGTAAATCGTATCTTGAAATGGTAATGGCGGTTTGCCTGAATCAGACATCAGCTGTGTATCTGGGCTCTCTTCCGACTCAGCAAGAGAGGCGACCACAATTGCGTCGATGAATTGAACAAGAGCAGTATGTCCAGGTGGAGGGAGCAAAAGTTTCGCGGCTGGCTCCTTGGGAATTTGTTCCTGGTGGTAGGCGTGTAGAGGGATGACTCGTTGAACAACAGCGGAGTTTTCAATAAGGTCAACCTCAACCAAAGAGTAACTGAGGTGTGAGGACTCAGCCAAAGCAACAAGCATGAGTAGGCCAACCGATTCTGGAGCTCCAGAAAGGCTGGCTTCCGTCCCTCGCGTCTTGGGGCTTCGAAGAATAGCAAAATCAAGGACTTTAACATCCTGTTGGCCCTGTAACTCCGGTGGGTTGTCGCCTCGCAGGGTAGCAAGTAGCTCTGCGTGGGTATCAACCTCGCCCTTGAATATGTGCTGGCCTGCCCAACTAAGATCCCAGAGCTGAAATATTCCGGTCTTAGATGCGGTGATAACCTCCATTTGGCCCTTCGACTCGGACGGCCGAGCTTTTACAGATGCAATTTCTCTTCGCAGACCCCCACCTAAAGCACTCTTCAAGTTTCCGAGAAATCCGCCACCCCCTCCGCTGCCGTTGCGGAGGAAGTAGACGTTTATGTGTGGTCGTCCTTGCGAATCTCTTAGTGTTAATTGCGCCAGTCGACCGGTGCTGAAGATTAGGACATAGCCGGCATGCTCTACATCCACTATATCCACAATCGTCTCGTTCGAGAGCATCCGGCCAACGGATCCATCCACACCTTGGTGGCGCTGCGGGAAATGGCTACGCGCTTCAGCGCTATCCACATTTTCCCAGAATGTGACCTTCCCAGTAGTTGGCGCAACCACGACCAGTCCGAATTCACTTGATGGCCCACTCCTGACAACAGAGCCCAATGGAAGCGGATCTGAGCGCTTTAGGTCGAAGGGAAGCGGCAGGCAGTGGACTTTGGAGGGAGCGGTGGTCGAGGTATAGTCCCAACCAAGGGCATGTTCGTGGGTCAGCGCAAGCGCGTAGGCGGTTGAAGGAAGAACGAAGGCTCGAAAGGGTTCTAAAACAGTGTTAGCATGGCTGCAGAAGTGCGGAAGCAAACACATGCCCGCTGGGTTCTTGCTTAAACGAGTTGGAAATCCGGGTAGTTTCTTGACGATGTAATTCGCGTTTTTTGTCTAGCACAAGTAACATGTCAGTCATGTGTCCGTCAGTTATATAACGCGTACATACCAGATCCAAACTGCCATCATCTTTGTGACTTCTCTTGACTGAGGGTTTCTTCTCCCGAACAGGCATGTCCAGGGTATATGAAGAACCCTCTCCCTCGCTACGACCTGCGTGGCCATTCATCAAAGCGCTTCCATTTCCATTGACCTTTGCGCCTGGCGGAGGAATAAATATATCCTCGGAAATCTTGCTTCGCTTTCTCTTGGGTTGCTGGCGAATGCTTTCAGAATCCTTGCGCTGCCGCCGTCGCGGATTTCGGGACGATGTGCCATGGATGCTATGCAGGGTGACATCCGGGGAGAACATATTGAAGAAATGAAAATGGTGGTGATGCGCGATTCGGTGCGCGTGTCCAGGCACCTTTTAGGTGTTCGTTTGACAACGAAGACGGGCTTTGTTTTCTCCAAGCTCGTCGGTTGCAGGGGTTGTCACCGCCCGAAGACAGGTCTTGGCAGATGAGAGGATGCAAAGTGAGATTTATCTTTAGACGCTTCGCAGAAAGTCTTTCATCTCGCTAATTATCACTCGTGAATAGTTCTGTAAAAGTGGAAGTTCTTACTATCACACCCTCGAGGGAACGCATATGAATATAGTAAGCACGACGGTAGTCATGCGGCTAATAAGCCTCATTCATAATCCAGACTTCTATAGTGATGTGCACTAACAGTCACGCGTGCCGAATCAATATCTACAAGAAGTCGTTATATCCCACCCATCATAGCTGCACATCATTGTTCAATAGCCGCACTTCTTCTCCGGGCTTGAATGCGGGCAGTCCAATGTAGGGACATCCATCACATCGGAACGCATCTCCTAGCGCGCAGTTCCCGCAGCTTCCAACCTTTCCTTGTACAGTGAAATCGACCTCCGCTAAGTCATCCGCACCAAGCTTCATAGCATTGAGGGCCTTATCAGCAGCCGCCCTCTTAGCAGCGTCTTCAGCTTCGATCTTCTTGCTCAGTTCGCATGTGCAGTCCTTGCAGGCGCGTCGGCGTTTCCCAGCCTTCGGTCGACATTCCGGAGCTATTACATAGAGTTAGTCCCATTACGATTGCTATTGACCTCAAGCTTCACTCGCGTTGGATTATGGGTCGAGCAAGATCCTCCTCGGTGATGAGATCATCCTCATCAATCAGTTCATGTCCTCCCCTGTGATTATTGGGTCCTCAAAGTCGTCACTGAAATCCACGAACCCGACTCCCGCTGGCTTTGTGGGCTCTGCTGAGATTTCCTTCCCCTTTCCATTCAGAGCTACCGGGACAGTGCCGTTGGGCGCTCCATTGGTTCCGTTTGTCGTTGGGTTGGCCTTCTTCCCGAACCGTAAAGGCACCGACTGACTCTCTATGTTGCCTGGCTTCACCATGCCGTCTTTCCCTTGACTGACCAGCCCTGCTAGGATTGCTTCGGTCCTTTCCGCGCTATCAACTGAACCAAAGAGCCCGTCCTGGCTTTTGAATATGCCTCCCGGCTCGAGTGCATACGCGACTTTTGTCATAACATCCCTTCCAAGAAGTTTGTGGCTCTCTCTACTCGTTCCGTCGGCGTCTGTTAGAAGTAAGACGACATCGTAGTTCGAGGCTGGTAAATTAACGAGACCAACAGCGAGACGGTCAAGCATCTGGATGTCTGTAAATTCACGGTGGTGGGCTTCGTATATCCTCTCCAGCACCTCAGGGTGTGCGGATATAGAAGGAGGCGCGAGGAGGAGAGTTCGCGGAGTCATGGTGGGATGGTGGCGGGAGCCCAGAAGAAATGGAAGAGGTTCGCCACCAGCGTTCTAATACAGGTTCAGTAGGATAATTCGGCGACTTATATAAGAGTGAGCACAAAGGACAGGATATTCCTGTAAAGACGCTGGTTTGTGTCAGTAGAGAGGATTGCTGCTCTCAGACAGAAGCTCGGCTTCTAGGTCCATCCTCGGAGATGGCACAAGCAGCTGATAAATGGAGTTCATGGCAGGCTAGACTCGTTCAAGTAATTAGACTATGGCGTTAGCGTGGAAGCTAAATTCCCCCGGATTCTGGGTAGTAGTCGCTGCAGAGCTTGTCGTCAGGGCTTCATCGCCTCATCACCGTCCGAGGGCTGAGGTACTACCAGAGACGGACAGTGAGTGGAGGTCAGCACCAAAAACTAATCTATTATAGCGACCATCAACAACACCAGACCGCCCCACTCTCAATAAAGCCGCCATAGCTGATGACGTCGGACCTTTAACGACCAGGTACAATACGTGGCGATCAACAACCTCCCCAGTCCCCAAGAACGAATGCCCGCTGTTTCAACTGGACCCTCTGAGCACATTACCTACTAGAGATTGATAGGGATTGATAGATCTCCCGATGTCGGCCGTGTCGCTTGACGTATTGGGCGACGTTCAGCTTTCATGGGATTGCTCCGCCTCCGCGGCATGGCAATGATCAAAACTGGCTCCCTCGTCTGACCCTGCAGGGAGCTATGGGTACCATTCCTCTCCTGCGATTCTGGGCGGAGATACAACCCCGCTTCTGAAACTGTGACTCCCGTGAGCTACACCCAGAGCAATTGCTTTGTCCTACCAGACCCATTTACCCCCAAAACATCTACCATTCCACCACAGTAACCTCAACTAACGGCATTGCACCCATCACGTCTACACATCGCCTGCAAGGTACGCGGCTCAAGCGCTCCAGTCTGGCCATGGTGGCTTCACCGTCGGTGGAGCTACATTGGTCAAAGCGTAAGGGTCACGAGAGCACCAACTGACCTCCACTCGCCATAGTCTGTTCTTGTGCCTGGACTATATCTATCCCCCGACATCCCTCGCATCTGCTTGACTTCGATCTCATCTTCTTCAATTCATCAAGGCAATCAGTATGTTCTCTCCCTACCCATCCCCTCCCCATCCATTACACTGCTGCTCTACCAGCTCGCAATCAGACCTCTCGGAGTTAGCTTCACCATTGAGCATACTCATCTCCTTCCACGACCTTCCACAGAACAACAAGTCGTCTCATCACCGACATCCTGTATACTCAAGCTTATTAATGCTTCGTCTGCAGTGACTCGATCTCACAAGCACAACGACCGTGACCACGCCGCTCTTGCTGACGGCACCGCCGAGCACGAAGACCATCTCCCCCGCTACTTCGCCAAATCAGGCCACGCCGATGCTGATCCAAACAAGACCAAGAAGAACGGCGGTGGAAAGGGTAATTGGTATGTCCTCTGCATTCACTGTCTTCGTCCACCAAACACCGCCTCTATCCCAATGCCTCACCTCCCCAGCCACACCCTCCCTGACGTCAACGTCCACCCCCCACTCTACCCCACCTCAGCTTAAACTCTACCACTAACCACTTTTCATCATCACAGGGGCCGTGAAGGCGTCGAGATTGAAGACTACAGCTACAACCTGACGAACCCACGTCGTCGCTCCAACAGCAGCTCCCACACCGGGCTCAAAGACTTCAAGACCAAATTCGAGACCGTCGAGCCCGAGCCCGTCTTCGAAGAAGAAATTCACGGCGCCCCGATTGGCGAGGAGCTCGAAAAGGAGTCGACCGTCAGCAGCGCCAACAGCGCCCAGAGCGTTGACGAAGAGGATGCCTCCAAGAAATTGTAGGCGCATCCCCTCCCACCTCCGCAGCACAAAGTTTGGGCACGTGCGTTAGCTATACTCGGCGTTTAGCAGCAGCAGCGGGATATGAAAAACTCTCGTTAGCTGGCTGCGAGTGCTACCCCCATTTTGCTGCTAGCGAAAAGGAGCTGGGCTTTTCTCTCTCTAAATCGACCATTTTACTAGCCGAAAGTGGCTATTGTACGATTCTGATATGTGGGGCTCATGAGAATGGCATGGCGTCTGCCTGTTGCTTCTTTTTTAAAGGGACATCTGGCTTCATGACTTGTGTTATGGCATGAATTATGAAATCAAATACAAATGAAAGTATAATTGAAACATCCGAATGGATAAGCATTGTACTACCCATGCAGTCTGCAGTGCCTCGTATTGGTGAAATCGATACTGCTGATGACACTAACAAGGGTTATGCACCTCAACGAGCTGTTTGAGATTCCCGAGATCTGAAAATAAATATGTGATGCCAAACTCCCGAATGGAATCACTCCTCCAAAGCCAAACTGAACACTGCACCCTCACGTATCATCAGACCAGAAGAACAGCAGAAACTATCTTAAACAGAATAATACCGCGCCATACAAAATCAGCTATACCAAATCACTCCCAAGCCAGCCCAAACCATCCCGCCCTACAAAAAAGCCTCGCTCCCACCCCCCCTCATAACTGCCCCCGAGCTCCCCCACGCCCCCTCTTTCACCCCCACCAACCCGGGATTCCCATCCCCATCGACCCTACCCCGCCCCAACCCATCACCAAGCCCCTCAAGCCCAACCCCAGCCCCAGCCCCAACCCCGACCCCCGCCCCACCACCCTCCTCCCCCTTCCGCCCCCCCGCCTCCGCAAGCACCACAAGCCCCAGCCCGCTCCGCCGCGCCGCACCGCTCAACCCGCCCCCCACGGCCCGCAGCGCGGCGTTGCGCGCGGCCAGGTGCTCGATGCGCGGGGCTCCGCGGGCCGCGTAGTCGAGGCGGTGGGCTGACGGGGAGCGGGGGAGGGCGTGCGATGTCGCGCGGGAGCGAGATTCCGAGTGGGTTTTCGAGCGGGTGCGGGCGGGGAAGAGGGAGTAGGCGGAGGATTGGGTGCGGGAGGGGGGGCGGGTTGAGGAGGCCGAGTGCGCCGAGTGGCGGGAGAGAGGGCGCGGTTGCGGGGTGGTGTGGAAGGGGGAGCGGATCCCGATCCGGGGGTGGGTCTGGCGCTGGGGGGAGGTCGAGGGAGCGCTGGCTTTTGCTTTGCCTTTGCCTTTGTCGTTGGCGTGGGCGTCGGCGGTGGTGGTGGTGGTGGAGAGGGCGCTGGAGCTGGGCCCGGCGTGACGGTTCTCCTTCCCGCCGTGCTCGGGCTCGAGGTCGCTGAATCGGCTCGCGCGCTTGCTTTCTTTCTTGCTTTCTCTTCTGCTCTTTCGGGCCGGGCTGAGGCGGAAGGGCGGGAGGACGAATTGCCCTGAGATGTCGTCGTCGTCGTATTTCCTCCCGAAGCCGGTGAGCGAGGGCTCGCTCGAGTAGATGCTCCCGCTCATTTCTGCATCTTCGAAAATCTTGCTGCCCCGGAGACTGCTGAAGCTTCCCTTCAGGCCGCGCCCGCGGAGGCTTTCCCTTGTAGTCGACCTACTAGTCACCGGGCGTGGGAATCCATCGGCTAGACCGCGGCGTTGGTAGCCAGGGCGATCCCATTGTTTCTGAACACGCAGGGGTTCTATAGATGACGAGATAGAGTAGTTAGTTCCGATCGACCTATGCGGGCTATGTTTACGCAGATTGCTGGAGAATTCTTGGTTGGTAGAGCCAAAAACGACAGAGTTAGAGACGCAATGTGAACAAAGACTACCAGGAAATCTATTCTTCACATCTCCATCAAAGACACCATCAGATGGTCTGACTGTTATAGGTAATGCTGAAACGGGGCGCTGACTGGATGTCGGGGGACTAGGGCCAGTGCCAAGTACAGGTGGCTTGTAGCTGGAGGAGGAAGCGCGGGAAGAGCCTGCAGCAAAGAATGGAGAGCGATTGGTTGCGCGATTTCGAATGTAACTTTGACGGCGCTCATTGAGTGTACGTCGGTCCGGAAGACTATCACAAACAGATGATGCTAAACGTATACTGCGAAGCTTCTCGGCAGAAGTCATATAATGCATAGTGTGGCGTGCAATCGGAGGCTGTGGGAAAGCGCAGGTTGCGGTTGAAAGCATGCTAGTCGATTGTGTGCTGTATGAGCTAAAACTAGTACAGTCTCTGGGATTTCGGAGGGCTGAAAAGCTGCCTATGCTGCGTGACGAGGAGTACGTGTTCCGACCATGACCAAGGCCAGTAAGACGACGGTTAACGGGAAGTCCGACGCTTCGGTATGAGTCCCGATACGTCGTTAGTGTTCGGCGATGGCGCTTAGTAGGAGAATTGGAAGTTTCTGATATGCGTCGGGATAGTCTTGCCATCTCGGTTGGTATCTTCATCGACTCGTGAGGATTGTGCGAGGAGCCCATCTCTTCTTTATACCCCAATGATGAGCGATCAAATGCCGCAAGAACCTTTGCTTCTCCATCGCTAAGGAAACTAGCAATTGACTCCCTGTTCCTATTTCGTTTTATTGATTTAAGAGCCAGTTCTAATACTAGCTGGGGAGGTTGATCAGGCGTGCGTTCCCGTGTTCTTTCAACCTGATCCTTTTCGGGATCACGCCCGAGGTTCTGCTCAACATCTTCCCACTCGTCTGTTTGCATGATAGGTCGAGAGATCTTAGGTCTCGTAGGGCTCTTCGGCTTTCTTCTCCATCTCCTTGGCCAATTACACAGGAACATTGCGAGCACAGAGACAACAAGAATAGCACAAATAGATGCCGCCACCGCAGCAAATATGACTAGCTTTTTCCTCGAATTAGGCTTCTCCGACTTGGTAGCGGTGTCTGCTCTTGTAGCATCTGTTGGGGACACAATGCTAGATGTTTTTGAGCTGGGGATTGATGTGGTAGTGGTTCCGAAGACGGGATTCTGAGCTTCCAATGCTATCACGTGTATATTGAACGTTTGGGAGTCGTTCAACGCCTTTTCTTGCGTTGATCTAGCCATTAAAGTGACCTGGATATCTAGTGGCGCAGTGCCGGCCGGAATCTTCCCAGAAATATTCAAGGTCGTTGGGTCGAAGTGAAGCCATTTGCCTGCACTTCCGAAATCCATGGAGATTTCTTCATCCCCCTGAGCAAAGATTGATCGGCCAAGAGTGTAGTTAAAATCTTGACCTGCAGTAGCGTTCAACTGCCCAACTTCCCCACTAAACAACGGTGAGGTGAACGTTAAATGGATCGTCGTGTTTGCAACGTCTCCATATTTATCCTTAGCCTCGATACTGATATCTTGAGACATCAGCCCAGACGGAGGTGTCCCTGTCACGGCAAAGGTATCTGGATCGAATGAGAGCCAATATGGAAGCTCCGCAGTGGCGCTCTGAAGATCGGCATTCACGATAGGTCCTCCGTCCAAAGTGAGCTGACTGCGAAGGCTTGTAAAATTCACCGTAGCACCTTTTGGGGTGTTTATAGTCTGCTCCCAGGAGCTAAAAATAAAGGTATGCTTACTAACCACAAAAATAAAGGTTATCCATGCGCCAGCAAAGCCCAACACATCAGAAGCAATAAGCAGAATCTCAAAAGACTGCGGCGATGCGCCGACCTGTGGAGTAGACCCAGAAAATTGCAGAGACTCTGAATTAAACGCCACCCATGATGGCAGTGGTGTGTGATCCGAGAGGGTTGCGTAGTACGATAAATTCTTCCCGTTGCCCGTGAAAGTATCGATAGAGAATTTAAAATCAAACCCAGTGGATGGTAGCAACGCAAGACTAGAAGGACCTGAGAGCTTTCCGGCAGTTAACAACTGTTCCGAGACGTTCCCGCTCGCGGTAGGTCCTCCCGGCTCTTCGACAACCAATGTGGCTTGCATATTGGCAACCGCTCCAGCAGCACCCGCAGCTATAATAGTGAAAGTTGGCGAGCCCACATCGATTGCGCCTGGAGTACCCCAGAGCGCCCTAGTTGCACCATCTAGAGACAGCCAAGACGGATTCCCCGTGAGCGAGTATTGAAGAGTTGCGAAGTTCGGTTCAAAGGTCGTCGAAGCAAATTGGAAATTGAAAGGCTCTCCAGCATAAGCGACCGGCGGGACTTGCGCGTTGAATGGGAACGAGATCTGAGGAGCTGCCGATACTGTCACGGCAAGGATCAAGACAGCGGTGCCCCACATCGTTTTCTATGGTCTGTACTCATGTCAGTAAAGCGTTTTACCGTAGTGATTAGGGAATATACTGAGCAGTTAGCAGAGATCTCAGGCTGTATGCAGTGTGGTAGTTAGAAACCGTTCTCTGTAACAGTGTTAAATGGAGCTTCGAACCACTTTGGAACAGGCCGTCGAGGAAGAGACGCCATCGTCGTCCAAGAACGGGATTAATGGAATCTCGCGGTGCGCGCTGAACCGCGTCGAGCGTGCATAGGAGCAACAGGACCTTACTTAGACAGTATACCCTTGTGGCAAGTAGGAATGGAGTCGGAAAGAATGAAGAGTCCCTCGAGTAGAAAGTCGCTCCCAGCCAGGGATGCATAATCAATATAATCGCTCAAAATGAGTGATTATGGTCCTTCCTAACCCTGAATACACGATTGTATATCCGACTACATGAGTTTGCCTAAGAGTTATATGGTTGGCAGAAGTAGTAAACGGTAGCCTTTTGTGCCTATAATCGCTGGTAAAGTTTCTAACAGGGTCCAAGCGTAATGGTTATGTGCATCCCTGCTCCCGGCAAGGGGTGATGGATCTATTCCCAGCTACCTTAAAACAACACTTGGAACTAGCTTGGAAAAGAGATGGTATCATGAAGGGTAAGACGGCCTCTTCACTCAAGCCGTAGAACCATCTTCAACCCTGTTCGGCCTGGTCCATAGTAGTCCGGGCAGCGGTCAACCTGTTTAAAATCGCATGAAGCGTACAACGCCCTCGCTGCGGTTCGGTCTTCATCCACCCATAGCTGTACGGAATCGCATCCTTCCCTTTCCAAACGCGATCGGAGAAGAGTGATCATCTCTTTGGCAATACCTTGTTGCCTGTACGGTTGGGCGACGCAAATTTTGTGAAGTAAAGTCAACCTCTTCATCCGAAGGTAAACGAGATAAGCAGCCACTTCGATAGATCCGTCAACATCTTTGAGTACGAGAATGGCGTTGGTATTACGCTTCTTTAGCTCGGCATCGAAATCTAAAGCTTCACTAGACGGAAAGTTTTTCTTCTCGATGCGCCGGATTTCAGCGAGGTACTTTTGCTGGTCCTTGAGTGGATTTGATGTTAGATCTGCGATACGAGACCCTTCTATTTGGGAGATTGGTGCTGTCTTAGACATTTTTTGACGCAACAACTCCTTTGAATGCATGTGGGTTAGGAGGATAAAGGGAGGCTGGTGGATGGTGAGGTGGGCTTGGCTTCAATTTTCGGTTGGTGCCGCGCAAATTCGGCATCACCCCAGGGCAACGCTACAACCTCCATCCAAAATGGACAGCGAAGAAGAAAGTAGCAGTTTGTTTGGCATCAGTGAAGATCTTGTCCAATCGCCTGTGCACAAAGCTGCAGGAGTATCTTCAGTGGACTTTGACGGTCTTCTTTCTCCTCCTCTGAGGCTTCAAGAAGACTTGTCGGAAGGATGCGGCGGCCAACTTTGGCCTGCAGGCATGGTACTTTCAAAATATATGCTCCGGAAGCACAAAGATGATATTCAGAATAGTTCAATGTTCGTACGCTCTACAATCATGCTTAGCCCGACGAACATCTTCTGATTACCTGAACAGTGTTGAGCTTGGAGCAGGTGGCGGTCTCGTTGGGTCAGTGCACCCGCATGAATACCTGCAAAAAGAAACCGAGATGCTGACGCCATATGAGATATCCAGCCTAGCTGTCGCCATTGGCTGCGGAATCGGCAAGACGCTACTAATTACGGACCAAAAGCCAATGTTCGCCTTAATGGAGCAGAATATTATCCTCAATAACCTGCAAAGCAAGGCCAATGCCGCAATCTATGACTGGGGAGAGCCAGTCCCTGCCCAGGTTCCACCCCATCCAGACATCATTCTAGCTGCAGACTGTGTCTACTTTGAGCCCGCTTTCCTTCTGCTTCAAAAGACGCTAGCTGACCTGATTGGAGAGAAGACTGTCTGCTACTTCTGCTTTAAGAAGCGAAGGAGGGCGGATTTGCATTTTATGAAAGCTGCACGGAAGACTTTCGAAGTGAAGGAAGTGGATGACGATCCCGACAAGGGGGTTTATGAGCGTGAGAATATTTTCCTGTAAGTATCATAAGTAGTTCCGAGCTCTAAATTATCCTTGCTAATTTAGCCGTAGATACAAGATCACGAAGAAATGCTAGCATAAGATAAAACGATAGACATGATTTTCTTCCTATGGTTTACAAAGCTAATTCTGTATCACTATGAGCCTGGAAATGGTGCGTTGTCGCATTCCAGGTGTGGGTCTGCAATAGAAGCGCAGAAAGAAACCCGAAGAACTATTTCATAACACATAACTCAACATAGGACCCCTGGGTTTGAGTTAGACATGACACCATTGAAGGCAAATTGAAATGATGTTTTCATAGTGCAGCACATGCTTCAGTACTTTTCTGGAAGTATGATTGTGCCACATGAAATAGATATATTTCCTAAACCCATGTTACAAAGGTCATACTCCTTTACTTACAGCGGAAATGTAAAGGTGCAAAGCGTTTACAACGTAGGTATATGCCACATTTAAACGACCGCTAAGATATTCAAACACTCTATAATCGCAATTCCTTACGTGATCTTCCCCCGACAAAATGCTGCTCGGGACATCCGACCATAGCGTCAAGCATAAGCCAACATAAGATGGACCACTGTAAGAGGAATAATGCGACAAGCAGAAGAGCGAATAAATATGCCCGGTAAAGGGTGGTAGAGGCTCACAGCTGCCTGTTGCGATAACAAATGCAGAAGCGAAAGAGCACGGTTAGGTCGGGTAAGCATTAGCAGGAGCATGGGGTGGTGTGACCATTTTCTGGTGAGCTTTGCCCTTCCGCGAGTTTTGCTGCCAAAAATATACCGTGAGAAGTTTAGTGCCCTGTTTGAAGAGGTTAATGCCCAAAAAGGCAGGTGGTAAGGCCAATTAGGCTGAGTGTAGACGTATTGATTTCCCGGAAACAACCAAAACCAAACGTGTTGTCCACGTGTCCCAGAAATTGGGAATCGGGTCTTTGGAACTATAGTTGAGATAGTTGCGACAAAACTGCGTCCACCATGATGCTGTCCTAGGAAAGTGTCATGTTTTTCCGAGTTGTCCACCTAACTCATAGAGCGGGAATATCTGGTAATCGCACGACTTCAAAAGGCGCATTGTCCAATTCCACGTCCGCATTCTCTCGTAGATTCGTCTCGATCACAAATCGTCTCGGCCGCGAAACCACCTTCACTGGCTCCCACAGCTCGGTCTCCACATCCGCCTCCAACATGGAAACCAGATCCACAGTAGAATTGGTGCACAAATCCACTAGCTTTACATTGAGGTCTCGAAGTCCTCTCATACTGGCGATAACGCGCCAGGCCCTTTCCCACACTAGCTTATCGTTGCAGCCGGCCCAGTTGCTAGAGGTTGGGTCAAACTGGAGGAATACAAACGAGATGTCGATATTTAAACTTTGAATTTGGTTGAACCTGTGTGGCAGGATAGAGGTAGAGAAGGATATTATGTGATCAAAAGAAGAGAAGGAGAAGGTGTTGAGCATGTAGAGACCAGGAAGTGATTCCGTGTAACTACAGTAGTCAGTTTAATGATATTAGAAAATGAGATGATTGTAGAACGTTAGAGAGGCTGGGTTTTAGGAGATGACGGAACCTACATTCGACGGCAAGTCAGTGGCAATGCCAGGAGTCCTTCTTCCGCTGGCTTAAAAGGGTTCTGGCCTATGTTCGCAGGCAAACCGTAGTCGTAAAACATCGACTTAGAAGAGCGGTCCCAACCGAAAACGCGCCAACAGTCGTGCTTAGCATGAGAAGGATCTTTACAGCGTAGGTGCTCCAGCTTCCTACTGTCTGGGTTGGGGCGAATGTGAAGATGCCCGCCTCCCAAGGCGGCTTCCCAGATGAGAAGACGTAATTCAAGAGGGAGTTTGCTAAATAGCGGGGCTTGTAGCTGATCGCGGGTAACTTGGTCTGGATCGACACCCGGACGATAGGTACAAGTCAAAGTCCGCTTTCGCCGTGAGGGAAGTGGCTTGACTGAAGGGTTTGAGGGGCCATCAGGAAAGTATGAGTCAGTTTGAGGGATTGCCGGGGATAAAGGAGATATTAATCCTTTACTAAGACGTCGGCCAAAGTCCATGGTTGGCAAGAAACTACGAATAGTCAGACGAATAAACTCTCGTGTCGACTTGCGCATGATAATCTTGATGGCAAACGAGACTGTTTTACGAAAATAGAGCATCGGAGCAATAAGGAAAGATGATGGCATAAAATCGCAATATACATGACGATAGAAAGACATATAGCGCTCCATGATTTAGTGCCAGGTGTTGCCGAGGCAGAGTACTCTTCTGCTGAAGAAGAATGTGAAGATAGGTGGGGTTCAGTATCGTCCACTAGGAACGGTGCAACGACTATCTTAGGTGCTGGCATGGTTCACGCTGAAGATCGTGCTATAGTAAAAGGCCGAAAGTCTCCACTTACTTTGGTTTATGGATGAATAGTTATGGATTTTGGGACCTAAGACGATGAAGCTTGGTGAGGAAGAGAGGTGATTTCTTGTTTGCGGGGCTTACGGGGAGTTAAGGAGGCTGGGCAGGTGTGCAAGGGTGGCAAATCAAGAAGGATTATGGTGCCTTGGGGCTATTGGATCCTTCGAGTCTCAAGGCGCCGGCAGACTGGTTTCCCGAGGCCACCACGCCACGAGCCTGCAATCTGAATCTGCTCCCGATCTCTAAAAGGATCCGGTTGCTCCGAAGAACAATTATTGCCACGCATCGAACGACATCAGTCCTTCTCCCACAGATCATGCCTACCCATCCACAAGGATTCGGTGCAACCAGGAGACCTCGCACCGATCATGGTAAGCGGCCTTGTAGGCTGTCGGTTGTGGCACCCTCACCACGATCACACCTCGGAGGAAGAAATTGTCTATTGAAGTGCAAACCGAAATAGTGGGATGACAAATTTTCACAGAGATTTGAGGGTATCATGAGGCAGAACCTGGTGTCTTAACATGCCCGTCTCGAAATGCTAATAATATGACCTTGCGTTGTATTTAAAGTGCCTTGAGAATCATTCACAAGGGCTGCAGGTCTCGCTCACCCAAAGGACATTGATTGGAGTCATTAGCCGTGATACTTCAGAAGATTGTGCTTGAGAAAAAAGTAAATAAAAATTTACAAGGCACGAGTGGATTACATGGAAACGAGCAAACTACTTCAGCTCGAAAAACTTACACCCCCCCTAACCCCCCTATCCAATCTCTCAATTAATCGTACACCATCATTATGTGGCTGAGATCAAAGATTGAAACTTAATTTCGTCGGACTAGCCCTATACCTCCTTCCAACGCTAAGTTCGTTGGCACACGCAGGTTGAATGGGCTAGACCGTTTCGACCAGGAGTATTCCATCTACCCCGGATCTTGCCGCATCCCATCATTTTTCAGGCCAAGTGCCGCAGCCCTTGGGCTTTGGTCGAGCCATAGCCTGCATTGTTTGTAAGCCTTTTCCTATTTAACACAATATCCTATCTTGTTACTGTCTCAATCTTCTCCATCTCAAAGTATTCTCCGCCAGTGTCTTCTATCTAACTTTTTTAGATGCAAGGATAGCATGGATGGTTATCAGGCTGCTAAGGACAGTCGAACTCTTCCGATGCCTAGATAACTGTTCGACAGTAGTGGCATACGGCCTGTTGCTCCAAAACACTGAGTGTTCAAATAGCCAAGCCCAATTTCGTCCGATGTCGGGCTATCGTGGTTTGGGCGGAATCCGGTAGCTCAAGGTCCACGGTTCATATATATTTTGTTACAGTCTCTGAAAACCGATTATGTCAAGCTAGTGTATCCGGGCAATATTGAAATAGATGGGGCGACCATACGATGGTGAAAGCATCCTAAGGCGTGCGTTACTCTATGGAAAAGGGTCTGATGATTTCAAGAACTTCTGTTGCAATTTGAAAAACGTGGCGATAGGAAGCGCAAATCAACAACGAAAAGAGTTGGAGTCGTGAAATTTTGGTAAACACAGTCGCGTTTAGGGTTTGCGGAAGAATGACGGGAATCAGGCAAAGGGGAAAAGTGGCTTTGCGAGCCAAGCCACATGTTCACCACAGCTTTGGTTCGCACTGCATGCACCGCTTGACTGCTTGTAAGGCTGGGCCTCTTCGGGGATTGCATGTAAGCTAGCAATGGAAGCAAGAGAGTCATCCTTCTTCCACTGAGGCATTCAAAGTTTTGAAGTCTGGGGTAGATTCTTTCACAGAGCCTCACCTCCCTTCCTCCACTTTGACTGCAGAAGAGCGTGGTGATCGCTTTAAGGGTACTATGGCAGACATGGAGACTGGATACAGGAGAATTATTAACGAGAATTATATGCCGCCGTAGTCTGGAGAGTCTCGGTGGCCATTTCTGATTACAGAAACGAGCAGTGCTGAGGCAATATGGCTCAGCGTAAGGCTCTAGAAAGAGTGTGCCTCGCTACCCCAGCCTCCTCCTTCGACCATACTTCATTAAGGCGCGACATCAATAATAACTTAGGTCTGGCCAAACTCCTTCCATGTTGTGCAACAGCTATATAGCCTCTGGAAAACAACCGTCGTCCCTCAACTCCGCCAAGTCAAACTCCTGAACACCTGCTCCCTAGGGAGCAATCCAGTCAGTCCATTCAAAGACCGTCCGAAAGATCCCATAGGGCGCCCTAAGCGTTTCACCGCTATCTTACGCTACCATGCGTGCCAACAAAGCAGCACTGTTTTGGCCAGTCTGAAGCTATGATGCTGGCATCTCCCTTGTAGAAATGCATTATCAGCAAGGTGTCCAGACAACCTACATGTAAACTACTCCATGATTCACTTTACAGGACACTCTCTCGTTCAAGTCAGTCTACTATTAACGGCTACAACGATCGGTACATACATACCAACATCTGGCCTTAACATCCAGGTGTTCCAACCTCACTTAGACTTCTGCAAGTGGTCGTCGCCTTTTACCACGAAGTCACGTCACCAGAATTATGGTGGAGATACAGGCACCTGCAGGTTATTTGCCCATTTGCGTGGATTGCCAACTTCTTTCCTCCGTCCGACCTTACGAAATGAGTCAAAGTAATCAATACCAATACTGATAGTGCTTCAGCCCAGCAGAGTTCACCTCAGAGCTCGCAGAATAACGCGACATCGCGCAACTCAGAACACCAACCACCAGAGACTTCGAAACTCGAGGCCGCCCCCCCACAACCCAGGGATGGTATATATCGCCATCCATCAGACAACATGGCCAAGGGACCATGAATGAAGGTATTTCATGGCCTGGAACAGGGTTAAGGAAAGAGGATGTTGCTCTCGTACCCCAAACGTCTAGCACAATTTAGATTTTTGGGCTACACAGATATAAGGAGTGCTAATTTTCTTTGGGGTAATCTGGTCTGTTTTGGAGTACTCTGACGTGCTTCGGGGTAATTTAATTTATGATACACAAATATAAAGCTATCACGATTCATTTTGCCGTCAGGACTGATTGCAAGCAAAGGACATCATAGGTGGACATTAAGACATTCATAAACTTCATTCACAGCTTGAAGCTACTCCCACCAGTTCTCGCCCTATCCTTTACCTCTTTACCCTCAACGTCTCTGAGCTCGCCCTTCTTCCCAATAACCTTGACGCCGCCTCTCTTCAAACTACCGAGCATATCCTTCTTCTCCTTCCGCTTTTTGCTCTCACCATTGACCTTGCCACCGTCGTTGAGGCCGGCTTTCTTGATTCTCTCCTTCTCCCTCCGCCTCCTCCTTAGCTTCTGTTCTCGGGTCATCTCCTCCCTTGCCACAGGTAACCCGGCCTTCGTCACAATCTCTGTAGTCACCTTCTCTTCGCCAGGCCTATAAACCTCCTGCGGCGCTAGCATGCTTGCGCCCGCAGCCTCGCCACCGGCAGTAGGTCTCGCATCCTCCATCTCGATTGCCGGTGCATCAACTCTGACCTCCAGACTCGGCGCCGCAGGCTTTGGCTTGTAATGCCAGGAACTCAATGCATCGAGTTTGCCCGACACGCTCTTCCACATCGCCTCGATCTCCGCATGCTCCTTTTTCAGCTTTTCATCCTTTATATCGACGAAGTTCGGGTCTGTTTTACGTAGGTGTTCTTCTTCATATACCTCGGCAAGGCCTCTGCTAGATTTATTGTCGTCAAGTTCAACTCTGCCTCTTCTCGCAGCTGGGCCAGTAGCGAGGTCGTCCGGCCGACGCCGCTTAACTTCATCGAATTCTCCAGCAATAATCCGTCGCTTGATCAGCGCTTCGATACCTTCGGTGACTTCAGCAGTGATAACCGGGATAGGTTTACCTGTACGTTCGAAGTCGAGATCTTCCTCGAGCAGAGAGTTGAGTGGACGGTCAGCCGCCCGGGCTTCACCCGAAAGCGTCCAGTTGCGCTTAGCAACATTTGCAGCCTCAAGCTGCCGAATCTCCTCGGCAAGCTTGGCTTGGCGACGTTCATGAGTTGAGCGACGGGATTTGGGGTCTGCCGGATCTAGGTCACTAAGATCTCTATCTGACTCGGCTTCATCAGAATCTTCAAAAAGATCACGGTGAACGGCGGAGATAGTGCGTTGGATGTCTTCCTCATCTTGAGCACCGGAAGTGTTTTGCGGATCTGAGGCTGAAGGGAAATTGTGCGGGTTCGGCCGTCCTCGTTTCTTTCTGTTTTTGCTGGCTTTTCGGGCCGGTGGAGCGAAGAAATCCGCGTATAAGATGTTATTTGTGTTGGTCATGCCTCCTAGATCGTCTAGCTCGCCGTTCTCGAGAAGCTCGTCATCTTCGCTTTCACCTCCGGGTGCATTAAGGTCGGCGTTCCCAAAAGTGGGACCAGCTTCCTCGTCATCATCTTCTGATGCTTCGTCTGCTAGGTCATCGGCTTCTGGACCTGCCCCAGCAGCTAAGGGGTCAGCATCCCAATCGACCTCCTCATCGTCGCTAGCCGCAGCTTCTCCTCTTGCATCTTGTTGTTCTAAGAATTCGGATTGCCTATTAAAGTCATCGATAGAGAAGAAACCATCGTTAAGGCCATTTGGGTCGGCAATGAACTCTTGCGCAGGTTCATCATCTTGTGACATTTCATCATCAAATTCTTCGTCCTCCATCTCGATGTCTTCATCCTCCTCAAAAACCTCGCCCTCACTGCCACCCTCTTCAGCGTCTTCTTCACCTGAAATGTCATCGCCATCATATTCCCAATTTTCACCTTCTTCTCCTATGCTTTCCTGGTCGGACCCACTCATCTCAAACCCGTCCTCATCGAACCGAACGGTCTTGATTCCGTTCTCCTTGCCATGAGTTCCATTAACATGTACTCCCTCCTCTTCATCCCCTTCATCCTCTCCATATACTTCTGGGAGCGCCTTCTCTACTTCCTCGCTCACGGCATCCAACACCCTCCTTGCCTGCTCCCAAACCTGATCAACTCCAAACCCCTCCAAATGCACCTTCTTCAACTGCAATACCCTCGCATCTTCATACTCTCGTTCTCCCCTCTTTCTCTTCCTCCTTGCCTCTTTCTGCCGTTGTATCTGCGCTTCGCTAACCCTAGACGCTAGAGGATCGAGATATCGTTTTGCGAGAGCCAATGCAGCACTATGCAGGTTTCGAGGGGGCTGCAGGAATGCGTGCGGTTCATTTGAAAGACTCGATATTAAAGCCGGCGTGGAGGAGTTTTGCAGATCCATTGGCGGCGGCTGCGCAGATTGCGCGGAGAGCGTGTGCGAGGATATAGAGGTGGCTGGCGAGAAGGAGAGCGTGGCCATATTATTCCACAGCAAGTAGGAATTTGGCTGTAACTGGACTCGGCCAGAGGGCGGAATTACGTGTACACACTCTGCAATGAACGGCGGTAGAGCTTTTTGAGTGGCATAGAAAAATTAGGTCTAGAGAGTGACGGGCTTCGGAATAATTATCGACCGACCCTCTCGAGGCGCTGGGCTTGCTTGGCACGATTATCTACCAGACTGTGTTTGCGCTATCTGCGGTCACAGCCTAAGTAAGGTTCAAATTCTATTCTCCTTTTCTTTTCTCTTCTATGTTGTCTCAATACTACATCTACACAATGAAATGGCCTCGATGAGCCAGCTCCACCGCACCCCAAATACAATCAAGTGTATGAGCATACACGCGATTGAGCGTAAGGTCTATCTATTCTGCCAGATACAACCGATTTCACGGTTTAGGGCCCACGCCTGATATCCAGTCGTAGATACAATACTCATGCCTCCAGTTCAGTACATATCAGAGCTGCTCCGCCCTAGCACGGTCCTTCCCGCCAAGCGCGCTTCAGGCAACACCTAGACTTCTTAGAGGCCTGCTTCCTGGGCTGAGTCTTAATCAGTATGGTCTTTTATACTAAAACTGAATTTCAAGGTATAAGATGCGATTGGGACAATTAAAGGACCGCCTTTTATGGAAAATCAAGCGCAAATGAAGGTCAGAATCTAACAACGAAGCACTTCACAGGACTGAACGAGGACGTCCTTAACCTCATAATCACTCAGGTATAGTTCAGGATAGCAGGCATTCAAGAGAGGCTTAATTAACAAATGGAGAGTAGCTTGAACTTGAGTCTCCACATTCCCTGAAATAGTTGGCACAGGTTTCGAGGCGCTGCAAAAAACTCGTGGACCCGTTTCTTCATCGATCAATTACATTAAGTGATGCTACTCCGAAGCTAGAAAGGGTGGAACATATAACCCAACGACTGCTTGACCCTCACGATGATATGTTGCAACATGTCAGGCATCACACGGTTGCTGATTCCAAAGGAGATTCTAAAGTGTTCAACGCCGCTGCACTTGAGAAAATTATCGGACACGTTAGGCACCTCTAATCATTTAGCTGGAATGCCTGCGAGCCAGTTCCGGAAGCGGTTATATCCAAGCAAGTTGGCCGGACACAAGGCTCTGCGTCACAACACTCGTCGGAAGATAGCGGTTTTCGACGGGCTAAATATGGATATACGTCTTCTAGCTTCTCCACTTCTTTAGTCTCTAACATACAGCATCTTTTACTTTACAGTAGGCGAGAGAAATGCCAGCTTCAGAAATGCTAAAGCTAAAAGAAGTCATTTTGAGAAGCCCTAGGCTGAGGGTTTTACACCTTAGATTCTACCGAAGGGCAACTATTTATTCAGACAATAGTCTTGGTATATTGGACCTCATTTATTAATTATAGCCACCCGTACAGAGTCGATATATTGACAGATAAGGCAAACTTGAATTCCTGAACCCGCCTTTTACACCCGGCGACAAACTACCGCCTATACAAGAGCTACAGCTATGGACACAGTACAGCCTGAACTACCAAAATTACCATATGTGGAGGCAGTGCATGGACTGGGATCAGCTCTGCCGGCTTGATCTCCGCGATGGCTGTCCTAGATATTCCTTCGAGCAGTTTTCGGGGACGCGTGCGCAATTTGAAATCGCTCCGGTTCGGTTTTATATAGGGCGAAAGGAAATACCCACATAGACCCATGACCTGCGGTGAGAATCTGGCTGCCGTTTGTAATTTCCTCGACTCTATTAACCGGTTGGATGAGCTGTATATCACAAATTTCGAATCCGACACAAGTTATCTCGTCGGCTCAATCTTGAAGCATAGCAGCACGTTGCAGACGCTCAACTTCCACAGTCCACTAGAGGACATCTATGGACGCGTAATAGCTCCCATTTGGCCAATTGAAGTACTGGAGCAATTGCAAGAGCAGTGCACCAACTTGTCGCATGTGGAAATCGACCTATCTGTCGATCGGATGTCCGTGCACCGATTGTAAGAAAAGAATGATGACTCTGTCTATTGAATGTGGCTCTAAGAGCCCCTATATATACATAGGAAAGGTGTAGGAAATGAGAACGAGAAGGGGGTAGGGGGGTGGCAATGGAAACAAGGGGTAGGTGACCGAGTCAATGGAGGTAGCTGAGTCGATGACAAGATAACCTGATTCAGGTCGACAGTATCTCTTGTGAACAATGAACTGGTAAAGCCCCTGTTGTATCTCAGACCAAAGAAGGTTTTGACTGACACTGTTCCCCTGCTTCATTTAACAGCTCCCTGCAGCTTCAACTATGTGCAGACCATGAAGGTATTTGTCGAGGTTCCACACGCGGGCAACCTCCTTTTAGGAGAACGCAACTACTGTGATTCGGAGAGTCGGCTCCCTCCTCTTAATGTAGCCTTAGTGGAGGCCCTTGCTTCACTTCCCTTTAAACGATTTTTTGAGGCTAATCCCGACGCTTCCCTGAAGGAACTAGTATGTTGCTTTTCTAATTTTATTAAAGAACTTCAAAGCCAAATATGCAAAATAGCCTTCGGCTATCCTATTAGAATCTTTATCCGTTTAAGTCTCTGTTATAATCCACTATGACCTTGGCTAAGCAGCTTAAAGTGCTCCACGAGGGCGACTAGAAAGGGTAGGAAATCTGGCTGGAACGATTCAATCACCCGCGCCTCCGATGTATTCCGGAATTGATGGCATAAGATTACTGCCGTAACTAAATCTCAGCGAGATTCTATATTAGGATTCTCCCAATGTCTTGTACGTGGCAGATAGAAGAGGCGTCTGATGTCGAGAATCTACTGTAAATCACGTGTAAACCAATGTGGGAACGCTTTACCGTATTTGGGGTGCGGTAAAGCGGATTGAGCTCCATGTCCGGCCGCCAATCAACGTCCACAAAAGACTCCTCGAAATCAACTTCACGCGTATCACAAAGCTTTCATCATTATCTATAAAGGCGCCCCGTTGTCCTGCATAATGAACTACCCAAACTCTCTTCCTCACTCACTTTTAGAGCTTCCGCTTGAAAACCATGGACGAATTCCAAAACGCACTCACTACGAAATGCGCAAGGCTGCCAGAAGATCTCTACGGACAGAGCAGCAGAGGTTAGAAACAGAGCCTGCTAATAAGCACAATCCCGAGTTGGGCCTCAGTGATAAGTCCTTTATTCCTGATGACAACGCTGGTCAAGGTAGCCATCATCACCAATCGGGGAGCCCTCGAAAAGCCAAGGTGCCTGAGACAATTCCTGGATACTAGTGCTTTTCCCTCCCCGGTGCAAGCATTAAAGCTCCAGCTAGAGGCCCCTACACCCCTACCAGAAGAGAACAAGTTGGAAGAATCCGTAGGAAAGGTGCTTGTTTACGATGCAAAATCATGAAGAGGGCTGTGAGTGCATTTTTCATTCGTCATTGGACTGATGCTGATATATTGTATGAATCAAGTGCTCTGGGGAAGATCCCTGTAAATCGTGCATTGCCGCAGCAGGTTTCACTCTGAGCTCTAGGGTCCTGATGTGGATGGATTGCATTAGGCCTTCCCTCACGTCTAGGAGTATCTTTAACCAAGGTGTGAACAAATCCAATACAAAAGATTACGGATGCCAGCTAATACCGCTTCGGACAGGGTCTTGCACTCAGCCGTTGAATTGGGTGCAGGACGCTACCAGAAAGCTGATGGATGACGATGTTCATCCGGACTTCGGCATACCGTTTGAATGGAACATTGACGATGCTTCCAAACGCATTGCCCTTTGGCTCACAGACGATTCACAATCTCCTGCATTCAGCATCGTTGGGCTTCTGTCCTCCGCAAGGTTTCATGAGATGCTTGGTCAGGCCGTAGAACCCCATCCATCTGGCCTCCCTGCTACATACTACTGGGATAGTAGCGGGATATCGAAATTACAGCGTGGATGAGACTCGTCCCGTGCGAGATTATGCTGGCACTCAAGTGCTTTTCGCTCTTGATTTGCTACTCAAGCCTCTCCGCTTGGAAGCATCGGATAAGAAACTCGAAAAGATGAAAACAATATTTCTGATATTGTTGGGTACAGTTGTCGCTGCAAAGTACACACCTGCAGAAGTAAGTTCAACCCATCCAAGGGGATTCTATTCACTCATGCATGAAGCAGAATGAAGTGGTTGAGGGTAGAGTCATAGAAACGCAGAAGGATGCGCTCGTACGGCTTCTGTCTCACTACCTCGTACACCTTGGCAAATCCATCTCTCTTCTCAAATCCACATGTGATGAAAGTGTCTTGGTGAGCACCGCCAAAGACCAGTGGAACAAGCCAGGCATATTCACCTGGCTAGAGGCATTTCAGTTATCCCGAATAGACGATATCCCTTCGGCTGGTAGATTTAATCCTACAGTTATCGATAAGAGTTAGCTAATAGAATCAATAGGATCAAGGCTCCGTGGTGGTACATGTGTTCGCGCACGGTCACGCCGTAGGCAATTTAGAGGACCTATAAACCCCTACAAGGTAGAGCGCGTTGTGGCCGGGGCGGGGTTCGGTAATGCAGGGGCTTTTCTAGGATATCCCATAGGGCCCCTCCAAGGTTCAGGTCGTCATTATGGTCTAGATCTCGGTGGCATGAACTGGGACGACCTTGTCGCAGACCTGGACATGCTAAAATGCACTTCTGCGGAATATTCTGGCCGACCCTCGACATCACTAGCACCTGCGATGACTGCAAAACGTTGAAGGGGATTCAATGTGAACAGCTCTTCAGCTTCCAAACAGCCTTCGTCCCAATTACCCCACCCGCTTCTAGCTCCGAAGTCCAGATTGGTCGGTTTAGTCTAGACTCGCCTTCCCCGTTTGCGCACACCGAGTACCATGCTTCCATTTTCGATCCATCAATAGCCGGAAATGACGAAGTCATCCCAGTCGACGCTGAACAACACTCAAACCTCCCAACTTCACCAGATCAGGAAGCAGCAGTATGGCCGCAGGGTGTTTCCCCCTCCCTGGACCCTTCCTTCGGACGGCATGCCTTCTCCCCAGCGGCAGGTAGTAGCCTGGAGCTTATAACCCCCGAGGCTTCCGAGCGGTTTCGGCCAGCTCCGATTCAAAGCTCCTGGGCAGAGTCAAGTAGCGCTCCTCCGCCCCCCTTGCAAGACCATTTGCATGCTTTTGATGGCCTAGCTCAACCTCCTGCTGGAGATTCAACTACTTTTATCCAAGATCTAAACTTAACTCCGACACTAGTGCCCCGCATCCAATCTCGTCCTGCCGGTAAGCGAACAGCGAATCCAGATTACCGATGTTTGGAGTAAAGCACTCAGCTAGGATCGCTTACCGATCTAAACTGGGTCACTAAAGTATTGAAGACACCACCTTATGCTAAGACGTAGAGGAGGATCTGGAATACTCTTACCTCACACCACACTACATATGTGCCTACCTCCAGGGCCCCACTCCGGGATACAAAGCAAACGAACACAGGCTTCGGCCATTCAGATTACGGTCATATACTACGATTATATCTCCTACCACACCCCAAGGGCACAGACCCGCCCTTCCCCCCTTTATCCAAGCACCAAGTAGCAAATGCAATAACCCAATCCCAATCCACCCAAATCTCTTGCGCCAGCGCTACCCAAAACATGCTAACCCGCTGAAATTCAAATCCAAAACCCCAAACCTAGTCCCAATTTTTTGCGCAGATTACAGAATCCAAAATCCTGGCTCTAGCGCTCAAGCCCTAAAAAGCCAGACCGCAGGCCCAAATGCCGCGGTTTCCCCTGCTCCATCCTCTAGTCTTCTTCCTCCACAAACCGCCCCCGTATCGGCCGCCTCTCCACCCCACTCGGGCTGCCCTCGCTCCGCCGCGCCACGTTCAGAGGCTGCGGGTAGAAGTGTGCGGGTGTGTTCGACGTCGTGTTCGGGTAGGATGCAGTGAAGAAGCCGCCCGGGGAGCTTGCGGCCACGTCGTCGGCGCCTGGAGGCGGCGGGAAGTGCTGTTGGTGCAGTGCGTGCTGCAATGGGTCGTAGGGCGGGTTTGGCGGTGGCTGGTATTGCGATGCGGAGGGAGAGAGGGTGTGCTGCTGCTGCTGTTGTTGTTGGGCGTACTGTTGTTCGGGGTAGATGCCAGTCGGGTAGCCCTCGGAGGATTGATAAGTGCCGGTTGGGTAAGCGTCTTGGGGATAGGTTCCTGGAAGGTAGGTTGAGGGCGGTGCGTAGGTGTCGGGGGCGTAGGTGCCGGTGGCTGACTGAGTAGATGAGGAGTTTGTGGAAAGGTATGTGCCTTGTGAGTATTGAGGGCCGTAGGGGGACCCAGGTGTGTGATAGGCAGGGGAGATTGGGTTTTCACTCGGCGACCTGCCATGTACAGAAGTGATTGGTGATCCAGCCTGCGCTGGACTGTGCGACTGCGTATATGCAGGCGTTGCGGTTTGTGTACCTGGAGAGGGCGTCATTTTCCATGATGGATTGATGGGCGTGTCCATTTCGGGAATCGGGCTGTGTATGCTGTTGGCCGGGAGCTCGGTAGGAGGTGGTGGCGCACAGACTTTTTGTTTATTTTTGAGACTCTTCTTGTGTCGACGAAGTAGGTAAAGGATTGCGAGAAGGATGAGTATTATGCCTGCTAGGCCACCCACTACACCTCCTGCAATGGCGCCGGTGTGGCTTGTGGACTTGTGCGTAGTTGTGCTATTTCCGGATGGTGTTGATGTTGCGGTGGGGAAAGATCGAGTAGCTGTACGCGCAGCAAAGGTGGGGATGCGAGTGAAGTAGACTGATAAGTCAGGGTTACTGAAGCCGCTTGCAGGTTGTGTAGCAGTTGCTCCGCCGGTTGGTCTACAATATCGTTAGGGATTTCTTCAAGGTATTGAAAAGACGCCCAACTTACCCGCCACCGATCTTCGAGACCACCTCTGGCGGAACAAAGTATTTTGTGATATTTGGATAGTAGTAATCCCAGATGGCGTTCTTAGGCCCGTTCTCTCCCAAATTCATGTTATGGGTACCCCAGACATTCGGAGAATCACAGTCGTCATCCTGGGCAAAATAACCCCCAATTACCAACATTTGTGAGTTTTCGATAACATTACAAGAGCTTATACCATGAGGATTTGTTCCCTCAGCTGTTCCACTCGGGAACCACTTAATCCAAGTGAACGATGGCAAGGAGAGGATGTAAACATCGTCAAATCCAGTGATGTTATTAATCCCTTGTCCGCCATAAAGATAGCTATAATATATTAGAAACAGAGTAAGATTTCTGAGATGTTGACGAACTCACATGCTGTAGGATGATTGATCCTTGGCCCATGTAGCCCCCGCGCAGAACTTCCTTCTCATTTCAGGGATATCTCCGCTGGCTGTCTGAGTGTACCATTTTGATGATGCGACGTCAAAAATGTATATGGACTAAAAAAATATTGTTAGGAAATGGCCGGAGAAAAGGTTGAAGCCGGTCTTACACTCATGTTTGACTGTTATCCAGAAAAGTTAGCATTCATCTGGAGACTTCCTGTGTCATAAGAGCAACTTACACCAACTATAGTACCGTTCTTGTACGGGTCCGTGATCCCTCCAAAATACACAAGCAATCCTCCATCCGAAGCCGGCAGATATACCATAACTCCTTCCGCCCTACCCGTACTATCTGGCCCAGTGTTGTTTGTCCAAGCATTCGCGTTCATGTCGTATTTGATGAGATTACTCGTGGCCAGAGGAGCTCCGCCCCATCCCGGTACATTTTGACTGTTCACCCATCCTCCAAAGTAGAATCCGAATCCAAGTTCACTGATGCTAGTACCGGCACCATATGACACTCGTGTTATACCGGCGAGCGTATTGTCGTCGGTCAAGTTCCATCGGTCCAGGATGGTATCATATTGCCAGAAAGTGAAGTCCTGAGGTGTACTCTGGAACTCTCCGCCATAGAGATAGAAGACCTTGTTCACATCATCCGCCCATAGGATCCCACCGGACACGCTCGGGATTGTGCTGTTCTTGGTCAAATTCGCGTGCAGCTGTGGCATGCCGCCAGAGGATGTGGTGGTGTTAAGATCATTGTAGAGGAGCCAGGTATCTGAAGAGTATTGTTACCGAATAATTCTCAAAGATGGAGGATCGGTGTGTTAACTTACTCGTGTAATTTAATCGATTCTGTGATATTGGGTTCCAATTCACCAGGCCTCCATCGATGTAAAGTCGCCGGTCGATAACGGCGGTTTGATGGCCGAAGCGGCGGCAGAAGTCAATCAAGGGATCTTTCGTATCTTGCAGGGATAGGGCAGCGAAGTTGAGGGCGACGAGAAGGCAATAGAGTATAAATGCCATGACCGACTCAACTGGTGCCCAATCGCACAGCAAAAGGACATCGAATCGAGAACGCTTATGTAGAAGATTATAACTCGACACATGGACAGAGGAACGAGGTCTCACTGCGGGACCGGCAACCCACAGAACTGGTAAGGGAAAAGGCGTGGCAGCGCAAGGCTGAGGGCTGTTGAAATTCCCGAGGAACTGAGAAAGGACCGGAGGGTGCGGCGGTGATTTTCCTTAGCCCTCGCCCCTCTTAGCTATGATTCGCAGTCTAGCAGAATGGCGCTGACCGTTGCACGACGGCAGGTCCGAAACCTGTAGCCGGCAAAAGTGCGGTGCCATGCAGGCTGCGAGACGCTGGACCCAATAGGGTTCAGCTAGGGCTGGTACTCCTTGTACTCCAAGTGACACAGGAACCTGGCAGAAAGGATCGGCAGGTTGCAAAGACGTGTATTGTTCGTAGGCCGGGAAATTTCATCGTATTGCGACAATCAAACTGCCGTGTACGGGTTATCTCATTGGACGTCCTTTTGTGCTCAGTGCAGCTGTGGTTCGCTGTCATAATTCGTAGGCACGAACAAAATATCCGGTGAGGCAAAGGTAGGCACCATAAGCCGGAATGAATCCTTGGCTCAAACCGCGGTCAGAGGGCTTCAAGGGCAAGAGCTTCGACGCGTGCGGGGAAGCGCGTCGGGATGAGAGGCCAATAGAGGGTTTTCTTCGGAGGGCCACCCACCACACCACTTGCCCGGGTGGGCAAGGCGCTTGATTTCGCCCCCCGCTTCCCCCCTGTACGAGGCTTACAGAGTAAAATAAAGGTGGTTGCACGACTTTGCCAAGCAGGTAGAGCGAAAGTTTTGGTGCCCGTCCAACCCGTCGAAGGGCTCGTTGTGAAGCTCCCCCCGTGATACCGCACGTGATAATATATATAACGCCTCTCTACCCCTAGTATAGTACGTAATAGCCTTATGAAAATATAGAGTTCTCTTCTATGGGCCAAAGCTACGCTCTACGTACAAGATATCACATGGAGGAAGAAAAGGTATCCCTTAATCCGTCAAAATTGGTCCTTACGGTAGCGATAAGAGCCCACCAATCAAACCGGTCGAATCAAGCAGCCGTTCTCAGAAATACGAAGCCTTTGACTTCGTTGAGAACAATGTTCCGACGGACCACTTATGCTAAGGGCCTTGACGGGTTAGGGATAGCTTTGTGCCTGGGGCCTTGTTGTGTGTATCGACGGCGTTGTATGCTAATTCCGGTACCCGCCGCGAGCGCTCGATGGTTCGACGATCCTCATTTTCCTCAAAAAAACGGTCTAATAATATCGGCCTGCAGGATTATATGAACCATGGAATATGCCAGTCTGTACAACACCATCGCCATCGTACATTACCATTACCATGAGATCAAGCTCGCCGCCTGCGTGCACGATCTTTGAACGGCCCATGTACAAGATCATGTACGACGTGGTTCTGGTAAGACCTTGGAGGCCTTTCCAGAAGACTTCGACATTTAGCACCGACAATCCGGTCTTACCTTCTTCCTTACAACCGGCAGAGTCATACCTACGGAACCTTGGAAACAAAACTGCAAGCAGTCATATCGTTCAGTTGATAGTGGAAGCCCGGCATACAGTCGGACTCTTTCACCGCTGCTTAAGATAGGAAAGAACTGATCTCCTCTCCGCTTTCTAAAGCTGATCCTTCTAGTTCGCGGTCCAAGAGCTTTGTTCAACAACGCGTCAGCCAGGCCTCCAGTTGTGGGCCCGACGGGCCCAAGCACGCAGCACATTCCAAACCGAGCACCATCATCCAAAGGAGTCTTGTCAAGCCGCTGCTTAACTGCTCTGGCGGAGACACCTGTTCCTGAAAAGTATTTCACAACTGCGCACAATATATGGTTAGGAGATGTAGGCCTAAAAGCGAACCCGAAGCTCTCAAGCGCGCAGAAGCCCGAAGACCTCGGCCACGCGAAAGCGAACTCCAGGATTAGAAAGGCACTTCATCGTTCTTGGTCACTCGGGAATGCGGAAAGCCAACTGAAAACTGACTGCCCAAGGGTTATTGGAGACCACGGTATCATGAAGAAGAAAAGAAGAGTTTGAGAGCGGAGAAGAGTTTTGCTTCCCGGCTAACAACGCTAGTAATATTGTGGATTGGTTGATCTTGGCGTTACCAAATGCCTCCCCCTCATCTTATGTTCGGCTTGCAGGTTGGAAGTCACATTTCGGCTTAAAATGATACTCTTATCTCATTCATTGAGCTTATCAAATGCCTTTAATTCCTGCCCTGCATAATCTTTCACCTGTTTTAGGAATTCCACTTCAATTGGCCTTGTCTGCCTAATACGGCCCTCCACCATCATCCGGACCTGCATATTCGAATATGCTTCTTCAAACAAACCCCTCCAGCAGATAAGGGACACGTCTGGATAAAAATCCTGCAGGAGAGGGGTTGATTACCATTGAGGGGCCCCAAGTCTGCGGGGGGCCGATTGCATCATGCAGATGACAACTCTATTTTTCTGCCTATTGTAAGAAAATTAAGGGCAATGGGAATGGCTCTAATCATGCTTGCTCGAGATTTATAAGATTTTACCAGCCAGCCTACTGGTGGGTATGGAAAGACCCGTTTGGTGCGCCGTGGACCCTGCGAAGATCGTACTCACATCAGACCTTCTACATTCCCTTAGGGCGTCGTCTATGTGCCCTTATCGGCGAGTTCGAGACACCGGCTTCATTATGCACTACGTAACCCTTTCATTGGAGGTGCTCATGTTGCAGTATTTAAAGGCAGTATTACACATTGTGTTTATCGTAGTCTGGGAGGTGTGGAGGATAGGGTCCATTGGTCCCCTCCTTGGGCTTCTTTTGACAGCTGCCCCCTCTAAACGCCACCTTTATAGTTGGGCATATTTGCGTATTTGACGGGTTAACCCAGCTTTCCTCTCTTTATTTTCTTGCTATCTTCAATTCTTGTTGAGCTCTGTACGTTTATCAGCGCTATCCGGATTCTTAGTCTAGATTTTAATTTCTAAACATTCTCCCATCGCGCGTATTCTCTATTAGAGGCTTCGTCTCTCGCGATGCGCAAGGATTTCGACCCCAACAACGAAAATGAACGGGGACAGCGTCGTCCCATACCATTTCTCTCAAACCGTGCTCGTAATGAGATAGTCGCATTTGTGGCAGAGTTCGGGGGCACATTCATGTTCCTGTTCTTTGCATTCGGAGCAACACAAGTCGCCAATGCTGCAGCTGTAGTAGTAAACGGTGCAGGAGGACAGCAGGAAAATCACTTGATAACACAAGCACCTAATACTTCAGTGCTTCTCTTCATTAGTCTTGCGTCTGGTTTCTCACTCGCAGTCAATGTCTGGGTGTTCTTTAGAATTAGCGGAGGGCTATTCAACCCTGCAGTACGTCTTAATTATAACCTATTTCTATACCGAAGGAAAGAAGCATAATCTGACCGCCCATTCCAGGTAACCCTCGGCCTCTACCTTATTGGGGCCATCAATCCTCTTCGAGCCGTCCTCTGCTTCATCGCCCAAATGCTCGCCAGCATAGCGGCGGCGGGCGTGGTCTCTGCGATTCTCCCTGGCCCACTTAACGTATCTACCTCTCTTGGAGGTGGCACAACTATTACGCAGGGCGTCTTTCTCGAGATGTTCTTAACCGCCGAGCTAATCTTCACTATCTTTATGCTTGCGGCTGAAAAACACAAAGCCACATATCTAGCGCCAATTGGAATAGGACTGTCACTTTTCATGGTAGAATTGACAGGTAACAGCCCCGTCACCAATCCCCCACACCCTATTCACTTTCCGACCAACTAATCCCATCCCCCTCAGGCGCCTTCTTCACCGGCGGTTCCCTCAATCCCGCGCGCAGCCTCGGCCCTTCCATAGTAACGCACTCCTTCAGCGGATACCACTGGATCTACTGGGTCGGGCCGTTTATGGGCACGCTGCTCGCCGTTGGCTTCTATAAGCTGATGAAGACGGTCGAGTACCAGACGGTCAACCCGGGCCAGGACTTCAACGACCACGAGGCCGAGCTCTTCGAGCCCCCTCCCGTCCCCGCGACCGCGGAGGAAGTGCGGCGACCGAATGTTGCGGCGATTGCGGTCGAGGGGATGGTGCGGACGGCGAGCCTGGGGGATCGAGTGGATAGGGAGAAGTTCAAGCATGCTGGTGCATTGGGTAAGATTCTAGAGGTTAGCGGAGTGGACGATCTATGAATGGGCGGCCCGTAATATTATGTTTAGCACTAGTATGGAAAAGTAGGTTGATGGAGGGCTTTGTTTAAGGACTTGAGCTGCTGTCGCTAGTTTGTTTCTTGACAAATTTGATATGCTCTGGGTTGCGTTTGGAGCTAGCCCTAGATGCGTTAAGCGTGAACCCAATTAACACTATGAGCCCACACAAAATGCATCTAAGACCGCTCACAAAATGCTCGTTCTCTCATTTTATAGACTGGAGATCTGGCCCTCAAATAACGGCACCCTGAGACTATTTTGTTCAGAAAATGCGTGTGAGCAGCTGGTAGCCAGGTACAGACTGCTTGATGACAGTGCGATTTTTTATTTTATTGATGTGGAGAACATAATTATAACGTGGCATAGTTATGACGATTCCTAACAAATTTCGTCTGTGCGTAGGTTTGACCCTGCCGTCATAACCTTATCGCTCACGTTATCCAAATCATTATCAAGTTGCTTTATAGAACAATTCACAGAGATTCGAGGTCCTTTCTGTAACATGTGACTAGTATTTAATATGCTGCTCAAAACGATATCCCAAAGTTCTAGGGACATAGCGCATGTGATATGTTTTCCGTCCTTACCCTTTACCTCTCATTCCATCTCAGTCAACCCTCCAAATCAAAGTTCCCATCACCAATATTGCCTACCTTTTATTCCACATGGGTGTCTTTCCAACAAACTCCATCCAAACCTATTGAGAAAGAACCATGAAGTGCTTGGAAGTAGCCCGATACCATGTCTCCTTGGCTAGGTAACCAGAAATTCCTCCCGGTCGTTTGTCGAGTCCAAATGTTAGTCCGGTAAAGCCATCAGACTTCTTTAACCAATGATTCCGTTGGCCTCAAAGTAGATAGAAAAACTCGGAATGGGTAGCACGCTTCACACTTAATATTATTAATGCTAGACGAAAACATGTGTGGTTCGAATACGCTTTATTAAGGTGATATTATATTTCTATTCGAGAAAGCTTAACCAGCAGAATTCCTCGTTGAAATTGCCTATGCGCTCCAGTGTATTAAGACTATATTAGCCAATCCATCGCGAATGCTACGAACGACACTCTAATCATAGCAAACCTGGGATGACTGCCTTCCTATTCCCAACGTTATCCCTGCCGAATCTTTCCACATACCACCTCCGTCCTTGAAGTGCCCTGGGTAGCATCGTTGCAATCTCGTTGAGCAAGAAGCTCCTGGCTGGTGTGCAGTTCCACCCTCCTACTATCCAAAACCCAGCCCACTCGATCCACTCGCAAAAGTAGTGCGCATACAAGATGTACCGAAACAAACCATTCTTCGGCATCATATATATTTTGTCGACTTTTTCCCGCGGCTTGCCCGACTCCTCCGCTTCGCGTCGTTGTCTCCGGTCCGCGGCACGGCGTATTTCTCGTAGGTCGTCGTCATGGAATATGTTTGCGAGCAGCCCCCAGCCCCAGATTACCATGCCAATTTCCATTGTGTAGAGCCGTCCTGCCCAACCGTGTACGGTTGTTGGGCCGTAGCCAGCCAGCCAGCCACCGATGGAAATAGCGTTCGTGAGTTGAAAGCAGACGGCAAGGGCCCACACAAGCGGGTGTATGGGAGACATGCTGGGGTTAAGCACGAGAGGAGCGAGAAGGGCACGATAGAGGTAATGGGTGGTCTGTTTGATACTCAGAAAGAACTAGTCAACAATGTTTCTTGTCAACGAATGCTGGTGTTCTTTGTGAGAGTGAGGAATCCTTACAAAGAGACCAGCCATGATCCAGTTACCCCATGGGAGTTCTGAAATACCCTGCTCTTTCGGAAGAGTGAACATAATGTATAGAAGCGTAAGGAAGCCAGGAGCTTCCATTGTTGCCCACGCCCATTTACCAGGGAGGTTGAAGCGCGAGTCGCTCGAGGTCTTGCCTTGCGGGTACCAGTCTATGAGCCATTGGAATGTCGTGACCTGGTGGAAGAGAACGGTTTAGTTGGTTTGTAACTAACGGCAGTGGTATGCGACGGTTGCGTGGTGCATTACCAAGGGGAAGAACTGCCATATCCAGCAAACTAACTCCCAGTTCTCGCGTGATGGAGGCAGCCAGTTTCGCACCAATGCCATGTCTGGAGTAGCAGAGCAAGGAGTATACTTAAGGTTGGGCTTCTGTAGGAAACCTTCATTAGAGGAGAATTGTATTGTGGGTGGACTGGAGCTACTCTGCTGTGACGCGTCGATTCGCGAGGCAAGCCATGAAGTCATTCCGGATCGAGCCGCGGAGGTATTAATTAGGGTCAACAATAATCATACACCCCCCAATTGATATGCATACACCCCTACCCAAACAGCTTAGATCCTTCCACTTCAAGTTAGAATATCACGTGTGTTTGACTTGTTTACACCCAAATCGCGGAAACAACACCACGCGCCCACACTTGAATTTAACACTTCGCATCTGCCCTCCAAGAGCCTGCAATTGTAAAGCGTCGTCGCGGTCGCCTAGGCGGCTCTATGAATCGCATTAATAACCTTACTCAGCGGGAGCTCTTAGCATTCAAGCGAAACACTGGCTGCACTACCCAAGCGCGGGCCGGGCGCAGTCGCGGGCGTGCCGTAGGGGCAATCTACAGACGTTAAGTAGAGGCAGCAACACCCATCTGGTTCTTATAGCGCCTCGTAAAGCACTCCGTAGTCCTACCCCCACCAGTCAACTTAGGACGATCTTAAATGTATTACAGGTGTTGTATTTTAACACTTTAACTTTCGTGATTTGGGTGTAAACAAGTTAAACACACATGATATTCTAACTTAAAGTGGAAGTATCTAAGCTGTTTGGGTACCCCCCTTGATTAGGGAACGTACCCACTCTATATTTATCTCATGAATCAGACCCCGGGGAGAAATTGCGCCACGACGTAGCTAAGGGCTAGCGCTACGCTTGTGGACCTTACCCTAGTCCTGTGGACTCCTGGACCAATTAGATCACACCGAGAGGAATTTCTCCTCGAGGGTCTGAGAGCTTATGGGCGCCCTTTGTATACAAACTCATTGTTTTTTATTAGGCGACAACTCTTCTATTACAACGCTCTATCTCAACCCTTCTATAACGTCTAGTTATTATAGAAATACTACGAGGTAGGAGCTCTTTAACTTCTCTATCTATTGCATTAAATAACGATATCGTAGCTATATTACTCGGTGGTCGTCGGTCGGTCGTAAAACTCGTAAGTTGGCCGCAAAACTCGTCGGTCGCAAAACTCGTCGGTCGCAAAACTCGTCAGTTAGTTTTTATCGCAATTCCACCTTACATACTTCTCTAGGTCTAATTATCTCTAAAATACTATAAGGTAAAAGCTCTTTATCTTCTCTATTGTCTCTATATTATAGCAATATCGTAGCTCTATTTTATAAGAAGTTAGACATAGGTAGTCTGTCAGTTTTCGTCTAGTTTTATCACAATTTTGCCTTACTACTAAAACTTACGTACTTATCTACGTCTAATT
>Ga0307515_10001669_pt1 | contig 49414 bp, 47 predicted proteins | sample 17_EM_MG_FD_194513 | JGI IMG/M metagenome (GOLD analysis project Ga0307515, IMG submission 194513) | Populus trichocarpa ectomycorrhiza microbial communities from riparian zone in the Pacific Northwest, United States - 17_EM | ecosystem: Host-associated > Plants > Roots > Unclassified | place... | reverse complement strand
AAGTGCAAGAGACAGCCTGAAAAGGTGTTAATGACGGTCAATGCAATCGAAACGAGGAGTAATATGGGAGTGAAGAAAAAGTTGGACAGAATGCGTCAATGATTCACCAGCTTCTTTATGTATCTTGACCGAGAGTCTGAGTTAGAGATATATTGTGCACTTATGGTGAGCAGCAGCTTGTGAATATCGGTTGATAAACAGATGTATAGCTGGCGCAATGTAGCTTTTGGCAAGATACATAAATTTTCGTCGCATGGGAGGGAATGGTGCAAGAATGTTACTGCGACCGGCTTTGCCACAGGGCTAAGTCTCATTCATTTAGAAGGACTACCAACAAGTTCGAATGATCATGAAGACTATTATCGTTAGCAGCAAAAGTTGAAGGTACAATACTTTAAAATGAGTGTCAACGGAGCATCAACGATTTCTGGTCGTGTAAGTACGCTCATTACACAGTGATTTGGTTGCTGTTATGCATAACCTACGTATTGGCAGCTCTTGTAGGCAGAAGAGGCAGCAACACGGTCACTGTCCTGTTCTGAGAATGAGTGTCGACAGAGGGTCAATGATTTTTAGCTTGGCATCTTGGATAATTTATATTCGGATTGGTTGCAGACATCCATCTATCAGATATTGGCAGCCTCTACTGGGAAAGACTACAGCGACATGCTCCCTGTTGCATCCTCAAAATGAGAGTCAACAGAGCGTCAACAGTTTCACTTGTTGCATATTTGGTAATCAAGGCATCGCGTGGATCTTCACATTCATAACAGAATTATTGACCGCCCTGATAGGCAAAAATTCAATTCATCAAAGGTAAAACACCAATTCCAAATTAATCGATATTGCATGCTGCGAAGCATGCAAAAATATATCATTGGTTGTTGAAAACGCGAATTTGATAAGGTACTATTAACAAACTCCAGAAACAAGAGCCTTATTTGAATCTATGGATGGACCTGCTGGGTAACCTGCTCACAACCCACCCGATTCAGACACATTGGGAGTTTACAATCGAACAGTACCCGAGTTGAGGGTTCGGGTTGATTGACAACCTGGAGAGCCATTTCGGCAACTGTTCGGTTTGGACCCGGACCCGAACACCATGTGACGGTCCGGAACCGTTGCTAACACCCGTTAGAGGCAAGGCATCATCGAGACACTGATTTTGCTGTGTTTGTGTTCAAATCACGATACAGACACAGCTCCTGCCGGGTGTTAGTTCGTAAAACCTGTGAGGTGGCCTGATGAAGATTCAATTGTGGGTATGCTCATTTAGTATCCATCAAGGCTCTTTCTGTGAGTTAAGAGCTTCCATTTAAAAGGTTGCCAAGCTGGTGGATATGGTCCGAGAAATGGTTCAGGAGATGCATCTTCACAAAGTTGATATCCAATTTGTCAACAAGATGTTGTGCAACTTCTGACTCGATCTGGATTTCATCTTCATTAATGCAACAATGATTTGCCGCCACAGAAATATCTTTCCAAGCGGGGTCACACTCCCGTTCCTTCTACTTGTTCAACACAAGCTGCTTTTTCTAGCCTTCCCAGTCCTTCTATGTAGATCAACTGGTGTGGAATTAACTGAACACATCCATCTGATGGTGAAACTCTTCCAGATGAATCTCCATGTACTTGATCGCGGCTTCAGTACTATGGTACCAGTAGTGTGCCATAAGGTCAAAATGAATGGATTTCTTGTGGCACAACAGGGCTTCTGTGAAGGGAATCCTTTGGCCCACTGCAAGGTAAAAAAGAATCCCCCCGAAACCTGGAACAATCATGCGCCTGAGTGCTTTCCTATCCTTACCACCCCATTGCGTCTCTGGGCTATATGGCTTGTTGGATGGAGCGAAGCCAGGATATGCAACTATCATCGCCCAGCGGTGGTTGAATTGGTCGATCCTGGAATGTTGCTCAAAGACGGACAGTACCCAGTCCAGGAAATGCTTAAGGGTACTGAGATTGATGGTCCGAAGAATATCAGGTATGATAATAGTCATCAGGGAGATGCATTTCATATTCCAGAAGACACCTTCTGAGGTTTCAACTACTCAATCTTCCAGATATTGTCTTCCTTCCTGTTGGTCTGACTCATCTCCCTGAGTTGTGATTATTATTTTGTGGAAGTATAGCTGATAGTCTCTCAATTGCCACGATGATGGATTCCCATCTCCAAATGGTGATTTTGGTCCTTCCCACACCGGGTCATGGGGCCGCTTGATCTAGTTGATGTGATTGTTTTCAAAATAGTTAACCGTGTATGCACAGATAACTAGCTAACATTGCCACATTCAACCATCTCCACAAAGTGTAAAGTTTCCAGTCATGAAAAGCATGCCGAGAGGAAGAAAAACAAGCTCAAAGGCCTTCTTCAAAACCTCTAAATTATGGATTTGTTGTTCCTTCAAGGCGTTTCTTTTTCCATGTCCTTTAAGGAGATATTATGGATAAATGGCAAAAAGGGCTATGGAGAGTCTTCTAAGATTCAAAGGCTTTGATCTAATCGTCGAGGTGATATTTCCATGACTCAACTATACTGGCCATTCCTTCTTGTGCCCTGGATAGTTTCTAAAATGTGTCTGGTCTCAACTGCCGGATGAAGGGACAATTGTTGCTCCAAGTGGCCGCTGTAGCAATTGACGCGCTGAAAATCACCTTAGCTATGACGCAATTCGACTAACGTACCTGTTCATTCTATCAACAGTTGCTTGATTTCACCTCTGAGTAGATATGTTCCTCACCATCATTGAATTCCTTTGCTGCAGCATACAACATATCTTCCCTGAAGGCATGCTGTTGCATGAGGAACTCAACACATTCAAGGGGATTGCAGTAAAGAAAATGTGTGCATTCATAGTCACGAAGTTTTTTTGATCAGCCCTATAATTCTAACACACATTGCCCTACTTCCAACGGTCTATGCCCATCACTTACGTGATTAAGTTCAACTTTTTGAATACAGTGCTGGATGAAGTGATGTTGCTGACGGTTCCAATCATAAGGTTCATGAACAGCTCATTGAATGCAGCTCTGCCGAAGTTGTGCATGACACACCAGTGCACCGATGGATACTGCTCCATGCAGGAAGATGGTGACCATAGATCTACTTCGTCATCGAAGATATTGACATAGTCATTAGTAATTGGCATACCGGTTAGACCGTTGTGCAAGCGGGGAGTTCGATTATTACGTGTCCCAACTGGAAGTTGCACTGGATCGTATAACATGTTTTCGTTGTTAGCTTCTACATCATTGGAATCACCGTTGGAAAGGTGAAGAAATGGGTCAAGATGCGGATCATGAATGAATGGAAGTAGAATACTACTGTGCTCGATCATAGAACCATCGTCTGATGGTTGTTTGGCTGGTACATCTACTATCCTAACTTTGTGGCCGCGATGGAGATGAGTGATGTAAGAGCCGATGGACGAGTACATCTTGAAGCAGTAAAGACACGGTTGACGAACACACATGATTCGTTAGAAATATGACATTTCACCACAATGCTAGGAAGCATCTTGATGGTTTTTAGCTACTCGTACCATTACAAGCTGCCTGGTCCTCCGAAACAGCTGCACCTCGATTTACTTTGTCCAAACAGGTGTCCTATCACTGCGGTAGGATCTCTCTCATCCTCCTTCACATGTTTCCAATGTGTTTAATCACTATCTCATATTCATCATTCCTTGGATCTCGAAAACTATACCGCATCTGCATTCGACTCATCACAGTGATTGTTTGGTACCCTCACCAGACGCTCTGAAATCCATTGCACAATGTGTGGTTCTCACGTTTTGTGAAGTTCTTATATTTCTTGAACCATTTATTCTCCTTTGATACTGACCCAGCAACGTCAGTGCGGGGTACAAGATCTAGAGTAAGCCCAACCGAGTGAGATGTGGCTGCAGAGCCTGCATTCAGTTATTCTTGTGATGAATTTAAGCGTTCAGTCAAAGAATCAGGATGCTAACATGATGCTAAGCTAATTGATTCCTAGCCGAATTGCACGCAAGATGATGTCGCCAGATCCAGATATCCCTTCCAAGCCCACCTATACATTTGCCCTGCCTGCTCAGCTCAATTACAATCTCTGGAACGTTTGACACCCTTCTCAACATTGCTACCGCATCACACCAATGTTGACGATCTATTCAACACTCCCGACGTTTGTTTAGGGTAACGAGCATTTGATATACACCACTCAATCGGTGACCACCTTTCAGAAGCAAGAAATACAAGGCGATGCCTTCTGGATGCCGAAATCAGTCGTCACAGATGGTAATACAATCCAGATGCGGACTCTAAAAGTCCACCTCTGGGCCAAGAATGCCATTGTTGGAGTCAGCCAATGGGCAGCAGAAATCATGGGGATTTGGCAGGAGAAGGGTGGGTTGACAACTCAATGGAAAGATAATGAAGTGAGGGAGTGCTTCTGGGAGAGTGCCCAGTCCATGAGCATCGGTAACAAGGTAGGCGCAAGCCCCAAGCTATGGGACCTCCCAGTTCATCGTTGCATCACTCGAACCTGTAACATCAGCAAAATGCGAATCAATGTGGAAGCCACACGCTAATCTACCAGACACTCCGGTCGACCTCACCAGTCCTTCAAATTACTTCCAGATGCTCCCAGGCCCCCCTGGAGCTAAGCAAAGTGCTCTCAGACTATACAAGAGCATTCTGTGGTGCTCCTGAAATGACCTGCAGTTATGGAGGTGCAATCAGGATGCTCCGATATTTGGCTCACATGATAGTCAAATTCCAGACCAGCTGAGACCTCTGGGTAGGTTTGCGGGGAACGTTGGGAGTAGTTGACAACTCTGCGCAGCATTGGGCCGCTCTGTGGGAGACTTTGTGCCGTATTCTCACCGCAGTAGTTCTTAGAGTTCCATAACCACAAGGCATTTTGTTTGTCATATTTGCCTGTATTACAGTCACAAGAATAGGTACATCATAATATGGCAGGTAATATCAATTGAAGTTTCACTCTATATATACATGTGGTTAATCTGGCTGCAGACGGTACTCAAGCGGAAATGGAGAAGCACCTGGAGACGCCAATTGGGAGAACGTAGAGATGCATTTGGAGGCCATTCTGGCGACAAAATCTGGTTCTCACTACCACTGCCATTCAGATTGGCAGGGGGCAGCCCGTGGGGGGCAAACAGAGATACAGGCATAACAGAGATGGACTGAGCAACATCAGCAAAATGTATTTTAGTCACTGGGAGCCTCCAGGAGCGTCTGAGAGAATGTGGAGTGTGAACTCAGAAGCATCAATTTCAGCAGAGTATCGGACCCTAGGAGGGCATTCTGGCTGGCCTTGGGAGTAACTGGGATCGCTGATTACTGGTAGAGGAGTACCATGGAAGTGATTGTGATAAGTTTGGAAACACGTCAGAGCGCCGGAGAGAACTTTGGGTGCCCCTGGGAATTGCAGAACCAATGCGGGAATCACAAGCATACAGTGAGTGATTCCTGGGTTCTATAGATGTTCATTCAGAGGACTGCAGGCGTGATCTGAGACTCTCTGGATGTAGACGAGCAATCGATTTCTCTCAACGCTGATCATGATGCATGGATTATTGTTCATTATCACTTCTGAATCGTGCTAGCTATCTTCTTCTTCAATCATGTATTTTTTGCCTTGCTACATTAAGGAACCAAAGGAAAAGGTGGGTGATTCAAACAAAAATGCAGCTACACAGAAACAATAACCCAACTAAGTGATCAATCAAACATGGTGTCAATGTCATCCACTCCATCTGCTCTCTCATCAGGGCCAACGAAAGCAGGAACACACAATTCATCAAAGACCCAAAGATGCTGGAGGCACTCCTTGTATTGGCCGATTATTCGTACCTCGCAAGTGCATGGAACTGAATTCCACTGTCGTGCGGCTCGATTCGTTATATGTGACAAAGGCGTAATGAGGCGTTAGCTAGCTGCGAATCTAAAAGGGCGTTTGAAATGCAATGATTATTCGGCTGAAAAAGGGCAGCAACCACCAGGAAAGGAGGACTGCCAGATGGGGAGTGCTATTTGGAAAAGTGGAGTACACAGAATGTGATGGAGGAGCGGAGAATGAAAAGGAACACCAAATCTAGGCTGAGGAGTGCCGACTGAGATTGAGGAGTGCCAAATCTAGGCTGGGGAGCGCCAATGGGGATTGAGGAGCGCCCATACTAGCGGAGGAGCGCCGCTTTGGGGGTGGGGTAAGGAGTGGGTAACTGAATATCTGTGACCGACAATCCAGACCGAGGTGCACTGGTGGAAATTGAGCAGCATGGACAGGGGAATAGAGTGCGGAACAAAATAGACGACTTTCACTCTTGGCTGAGGAGCGCCGATGAGTATCAAGGAGTACCTATCATAGTGGAGTTGCCCTGCAGAGGGTATCAAGCGGCCCACTACGGTGTGATTGATGAGTGCAGAGGCTTCCGGAGTAAACTTTATCACAGGTGATGCGCAAACTGTACCTGGATATTCACCTTCAGAAAACAGTACTGTGTCCTTCTTTGCACTGGCATATTCAGACAGTGCACAATGAATATCTGCAACTGCTAGCGCTAAAGTCTGCGGAGTGGGAGGTTGGAAATACCGGGATGTCCTAGGCTTGCGCCCCAAGTCATTGGCATTGAAGAGCAATTGATGGTATATTAGATCAAGCACTTCCATTTGGGTGAACCATGATTTCTTATCATCAACCATCTTGGAGAGATATGCATCATCAAACAGGAGCTCCTGAATCTGGATCCGAAGATCAGTCTCAGAGTGCTAATCCAACTGGTAACTACAGACAACTGTTCGACATGCCCCATCTGCCAACAGTCCTGGAATGGTACTTATCTTCAGATTTGGCTATGCATATTTTGGGGAGTAGTCAATATCTGTAATCTGATAGAGGAGCATTGAACAGAATCCAATACTTACAGCTGCTCGTCTGTACAGATCTATGTTGAGAGATGGACCGCCGGGCAATTGACTCACTGATAGCGTACCTTCAGGAGCACCTGCTAATGCCCGCTGATAATCCTGAGCTTCAATGGCTAGTTTCCAAGCCTCTTCAACCATTGAGTACTTGTCATTAGATAATACTGGCCAAGGAGTCTTGGTGAATACGATTGCCTCCATGAACCTTTTTGCTACCCCAAAAGTAGCCTTTTGGTGTTGGGGAAAGTTCTGATCTGCACTGGCGTTGGGTTGTGGAACATTCTGGTCTCCACTAGAATTGCGTGGCGGCAGTGCCTGGGTGGATGGTGCCCCGTCAGACTCAGATAGATTGTTGAGGAGGGTTCACTTTTGGCGTTTGAGCAGTGGTGGCTCCATTGCCCCAGCTGGATTCCAGGAATTTGGAAGCAAAGGATGTGCAATGACAGTATCGGAATGGTTCCGGTTTTTTGGCAGTTGAACCTTTGTATTTTGTAATGACTTGTCCCGGCGCGCTGGGCCTAGAAGAAGGACCTTCTGTTGGTGATCGAAATCATCTTCTTCGATGTCGGACGATAAGGTGGACTACCAGGGGTCCTTATTCATGTAATCACTGATCTCCACATCGGTATCAACATCATTCTTCTATCATGAAATTGGAGACATTAGTCAACAGTAACTCAATGCACAATGGCAGATAATTGGAAGGCACACATTACATGGGCAATGAAGATTGGCTGCATTCTTGAATGCGAGTGCTCTCTCATGGTGTGCTCCTTGATACTTCTCTGAATAGTTATTCCTCACCTGGCTGGGTGTAGGTTCCATTTGTGGTAATGAAGATTGAAATTTGGGGAATGTGGGAGAGAATGTATAAGCAGTAAATATAAGATTAAGTGCAATAGAATAAGGGGGGAAATGGAGCAAGAAGTTGCACATGGTCGGGAGGGATACAATTCGAGCCGCACCTCGAAGGGTTCAGGAGAGATGACTTCAATCATTCATATATATATTGAGGATGGCAGTCCAGTGTTGCGATACAGGATGATGTCAGGTGCGCCGGAAATGATGGATTGCTAATTCTGAATGTTAGCAACTTCTATCAACAACACTCTGTATGGATGCAACAATTGGAGGTTGGCTAAGGCCATTGCACATAGAATCGAACCAGACCCACGGGAAGAAAACTCGCGCCATTAGCTAACCCTTGGTGCTGGCCAACTGGAGCACTTCAGAACCTGAATGAAAACATGTGCCCTGCATATGCCTCTCTAAACATAGTAATTATGGGTGAATGTTTGAGCATTTGAGGTGACCGCATGGCATAGAATTGGTACAGCACTTAGAAACTGCAAGACTGGATAGATTCGGGACCTTGAGAGTGACAGCTCAGCTGCAAGGGTTCATGCTGAGAATGTTATGGATTGGGGAGAAATATTAATTTCCGTACATGGTATATCCGCCTGAATGACACCGGTATTTTCACGATATTCTATTGTATTTGGATGCTGCAGCTGAGTCAGTCATCATTCTGGCAATATCATAAGCATAACTTCCCTTTAATGCATCCATTTGGGTCGTGTGTGCAGAATATCCTTCACAACAATGTTGTAGTTGATGGAGGAGAGAGACAATTTGGTATACAAAGGAGAGATACAGGCGTAGAGAAAGAATTGGAAGGTACGATGGATGATTCAGGGGTACTCGTATTGATTCAAGCACTTGGCGATGCCAAGATTCCTAACAAATGGGCCATGAATACTCACTTAAATTCTCTTTTTGCGCCAGATATCAAGTAAGTTGCACACCGTTAAATCAGATCTTCATTGTGAGTCTCACCATCACAATGTTGCCTTCAATTCATGTTGAGGTTGAGAGCTATATGCTACATGGTATGAATGCATAGTGAGACCTCCTCTCACAGTGGGAAGAGGAATGATGATGATTGGATGCAGTTCCGGAAATCGAGGTGCACCAAAGTTTCAATGGGTGTCCTTGCATTCAACGGCTGGGGATTGCAAGCAACCTCGCCTTGCTCTGACAGTTAATTGCACACTTCGAAGCTGTCTTTTCTTAACTTGAGCTTTCAAGAAATCTCTCTCTTTGAACTGCACTCATGATGGAAATCGGATCACATAATCTATCTTCAGGTAAGGTATTTTGTTGCCCAAACATACAGTGAGTCAGAATCGAATTAAGTCTGCATTCAATGCATTCAGAACTTCGGCCACTGTGAGTAAGTGCGGTACATGGTCAGCGGAAGTTGCCGGCAATCTTGCAGAGTTACTGAACAGACTCTGTCTTTGAGATTCTCGCTCTGATGCTCGAGCTCTTTTGACAGAGTCTGAACTCGCAGAAGCTATTTCAGGATTTCGAAGCATAGGTCAAAGCATACTACTTAGTCAATATCGAGTTCGGTGGGGATACTAATTGGCCAGGTCTGTGCATTTATGGATTAGTTGCACAGGGCGACCTTCCTTGAACAGACAAGTTGACACTAAGCAGACAGTTCAAGGCGTTTCAGAGGCCGCCTTCATATCCCGATCAAGCATAGATTCATATATTAGTGTTACGGGGGTTCTTAATCCCAATAATCAATACAACATTTATTGAATTAAGTACAGCCGCCTATCTAAGAAACTCTTTCTTTCCTCGTCTTATCCTAAGACTCAACCTCTTGCACCTGAGCAGCAAGAGCGACCAATCTGAAACGGTACCAAAGACCGTCTCCTCGATAAATATAAACAGCGTTGTTACGCTGCACCACTGATCCTCGGAAAACTCCTCGAATGGTAATAAGCCGGTGTGAAGATACCGAAGCACCAGGTAATGGATATTCTCCAATTCGCAAAATCGAAGTACCACTCGATAGGTGTGGAATAAACGCTGCCCTTCCAAACTGAAAAGAAGGTTGCCGAATAATTCGACAACTTGATGCAGTGCGTACTCGGATTGTTTGTATCTGTGTCCAGGCATAAAATGCGTAGTCACGAGTATGTAAAAGGTCTTGGGAGGAAATGTTGAATAGATTTTAATAGATAGAATTCTTAATAATATTTTAAGGTCTTCTTCGGTGTTCTGAATGTTTGACTTGTTGATCTTATCCTTCAACCTTCGAGACGACCCTTCTCATATATAGACATCTTCGTGGGTATGCACACCCGTACTTCGACGCTATTACTACAAGTATCCTGATAGCTTTATCGCGGTCGCGTCTTTAATTGTGCCCGGTGATAACTGCCACGCTTCCCATTTGGTTATCATGTTCATGCAACATTGTTTCAAAGCTTTATGCTCCTGATAAGAGTCAGGCCATCCGTTGCAAGATATCATGTCATACTTGCGTTGGTTATCTTTTAATTTAGATATCTTACTACCTGTTCCCGACAGTAGTTGGTATGTCTGCCAACAAATTAGTTGGCAGCGCTTATAGCAAATTAATGCCTCACCCTTTAAGGCTATTTGGCTTGCGTCATAGATTTAATCGGCGACCAACCGATACTATGCCAACGTGAAACTTGACGCGTAAGCTCGTATCGATTACGAGTCTTACGTTGCAATGCATACTAACTCAAACCAATGAGCAGGGTTGCTTCCGGCCTCTTATCTTAAGCCAACGTCATAATTCCCTCAGTTACATCATGCTTAGGTCGAGACTGTTCTCTTTGACCGGAGAGTACCATGATTTCTCTTATTGCCTGTGGCAACAAGTCATGGGTCCCGCTTACTTGCATTTTGACTATCAACTGCTGTGTTTGTGTGTCGGAGTATTCTCCAGTCCAATCAAACTGTCCCGCTAGTATCTAGGATATGAATGTGGTTGAAAACAATGCGCTCGTCAGGAGTTACCTCCTTCCGATCTGGCACCATTGTTGCATCATCAAAAATAAGAATTACCGTAGTATGCATTCTCTTAATGAATCCGCTAAGCAAGCGACTTGCTTATTCAATCGACACGCGATTCTTATGTATCCCCGCTAAAGGACATTAGACTGATTTCATGCGCGCCATGAATTGGTGTTATGCATATCACGTGACTAGACCTGGAGTGACTCCGTGACATGTATTCATATAGCTGCCGCAAGTATCATTCTCGCTGTTAAGGGAGAACCGCTAACAATTAGCAGAGGCTGAGCGGGATGAGCTGCCTGCACCTAAACGTGAAGTGTCTTAATAGATCACAAATCGTGTGCACTGTGTCCACTGATTCAAAGTTGAAGCAAATATGATGAGAAAGAAGAAAACTACAATATACAGTGCAGTATAGACTGTGATACATGTGCTTCAGTGGCATATGTGTCGCTCCTGAGGTGTGCCTGGGCCGGAATGATACATCCATAATGAGTCGCAGGTTGTCAAAGTGGGCTTTAAACAAATCCAAGAACCTCATTCTTGACTGGATTGCAGATCGCGGTTGTGCCGGAACTTCAATCAGAGGACAAGAAATACCTGGGAGCGAACGCTGCAGCTTAGCCATGAATACCTGAGCTGCGTCTTGGTCTCCAACACTCTGGGATGCGGATCTGAGGTGTGCCCGAACTTCAAGGATCTGCCAGCAATGGCTGCCACTTTGCTACACATCAGTGAGCCCGTGTCTCATATTCTGACACAACTACTGAATATCACCTAGACTGACTATATTGCCAAATGGGATGTGCAAATATGCATTGCCGGATCTGTCATGATGATATGCGCAGGATTCTCCGATTGCACATGGACTTCGATCCTAGGCCAGCAAACGCAGCGGCTTGACCACGAATAAGTGAGCCTGCGTCCCGTATTCCGGCAGAAGTACTCAATATTGCCTAGACTGACTTCATTGCCACTGGGATTGGCAAATATGCAGTGATAGATCAGTCATATGGATATATACTCCAGGCTGTATGGTGCACCTGAACTTTGATCAAATGCCGGCAAACGTTGCGGCTTTGCCACGATTGAGCAAGCCGTGTCTCATATTCTGACAGAAGCACACATTATCGCCTAGAGTGTCTCAGTGGCAAATGTGATTATGTAATATCCTATGTTGGAACCATCTTAATGCGAGTCAAAGCATATGCTGAGTATTTTCCGGTCCACCTGTACTTCATTCACATGGCAGCAAATATTCCAGTAGTGCTACTAATCCGCGAGCCACTGTCTCGTATTGTCAAACAGCGACTCACTATCGCCTCGACTGACTTAAGTTCCAAATGCGATCGGCAAATTTACAGCACTTGATCTGTTGTAATGAATCATATGACAGAAACTACGATTCCCCGGTGTACTTGAAAGTGGTAGAATTATGCATATTTGATTCTTTTGAATTCAAACTGTGTATGTGGCCTCAGCTGTTGGGTGAACCACAAATATGTGACTGACAAATGATTTGAAGCCCGCGGCAGCATCATGTTCAACATTCGACATATGCCATTCATCGTGAGATAGGCCAGCCAGAAACGTGTAATGCAGCTTATCAATTAACTTCAACTCATATTGGTCATCAGTAATGATCAAGAACGCAAATGGAATTCCTCTCAAACAATTCCAACATCCGGTCTTTAATTCGCTTCAAAGAGACTCAGAGAAAGGATTCTTTCGTGCAGTATAGTGTGCCTTACACACAATCATTGTGGATATTCATATCAGTTAAGAAGATTATCTCGATTGACTGTCTAAAGAGGCGTACCGTGATGAAGCATGCTAACAATCCAAGATGATGGTTCATCAGACAGCAAGGTGTCTCCATTCTCTGTCAGCTGCTTCATGTGGTTCTCACGAGACTCTGGAATCTAGTAAATCATCATTGTCATGATGTTAGGTCGACACATCAAGCCTTCCAGTACTTTTATTTGCGCAACTCCAGAGTGTTGGTGCAGATCACTCGCCCAGTTATCATAGCCACCAGGACTCATATTCAGGTGCCATGTTTGTGGTACTCTGTGTTGCCCTAGCCAGACAACTTGTGCAAATGCCTGTCGCTGCTCATTCAATACCCAGAACATCTGAGCCATTACTGAATCGTTTGCATCTATAAAAGTTAGGCCTGTCCCGCCCAGTTTGGGTGTCGTTACAAATCCAGAGGGATTTCATGAATCCTGGAATTTGAGCCACATCTGTGTGTATTCATCATTGCCCATTTCTGCATACATGTGGAATATATCCACAGGATCCACAAAATACTTGGTTAGCCACCACTTCAAATGACAAACTGGGACAGGAAGAGGACAATATTGGGCCGCCTTTAGTGGAAGAAGTTCATTGGGGAGTGAATTGTCATTTCTGTCTTTAAGAGGAAGGAGCGCCTCTCTGGATTCGTCGTCATTGTCAGGTTTGGGATACCCCACAGGTTCAATGCCGAGCATTGGCAGAAATGTCTCTCTCAGCCATCGGAAAATTGGAGAATCTACCAAAGTATCGAGCTTACCATTGTCCAGAAATGTCGTTGCAATCCTTGGTGTCTCCCAACACTAACAAGGAATATGCTTGCCGCCGTCTATGAACCCTCCATGCTCCCGAAACACCCCATGAGGTGTATCTATCCACAGAAGTCTTCAGTTGTGCTTCCTCTTCCTCAGTCCACTTGATATCAATGAGGTGTGTATTTTGGTTGGGTATCCGAACAAGTGGTTATCCATTGGCTAGTTTTGACTCCGACCCCCTCCTTATCCAGCCCGGCTTGTCAATCTGTATCATCCGGTGCCCCGCATCATGTTGAGCTTCTTCATCTTCCGTCCAGATAGCATGCATCAAACTCTTCACAGCGGAATACAACACGTCTGCACCATGCTTTTTCATCAAAGTATCATCCTCTGGAATTTCAGGCGCACCTGAAAACAGCCACATTGTCTGATAACACCAGTCATTGAGTGAATGGAATCCAGGCGTAGCAGTGACTTGAAGTTTGAATCCAATTTTTGCTTTCATTGCAATTTGCCAGCCCACACCGTTTTTAGTCTTGTACAGATGGGACTCATCAAAAATGCCAAAACTCCATGCACAGTGGGAGAGTTGGCCATTTTTTGATGGTTTTCCTCTGAATGTTAAGATATCATGTGAAACAAGGTGGATATTGCGTCGGATTTCGGGCTCGTCAATACTGGTGTTCAGATCCTTGTGGGTGAGATTCGCATTTTCCGTATTCAACAACTGAATGCGCTTGAAATTGGTTACGTATGTCATCTCATCGATGACACTCTTGAACGTCTCTGTAATTCCAGGCATTGCCACCATCAGGATTGGTTCAAGGGCTGATGTTAGCGCTGGATGCCATGGCAGTGGTGTTGTCTGGATATCTATGAGGCGGCGGGGCACTGAATGCTGTCTCCACGATGGATACATCCCCGATCCATCACCAATGAGCCCGGGAATGTCGTTCTGTGCCCTATTCACCCATTCGTCAAGAGTAATCGCCCAGAAAATCGACCGCGGTAACCCCATTACCACTTTCGCAGTCAGCAGTTTGCATATCATTGCTGCTGCCACCAAGGTCAATATCTTGCGAAGACCCATTTCATCCGCCACCTGTGCTCCTGGCATATCAGAATCCCAAGCCCACCTCTTCACAATGGAACATGGTCCACTGTTGATTGGCGAATTGAATGGGCATTCAGCAGCTTGACTACCTCATCAAGACACTCATGTTCAAATTCGTTGTTGATCGTGTTGCGAATAGTATTCAATACTGAACTGGTCTTATCTGGATCAGGGACCTCCTCACCATCGTCCAGTTGCTCCTGAACCTCCCTTGCACAGTTGTCTGTGTTCTTTTGGTCCTGAATGATCTCTTTCAGTTGCTCCAATGTAAGCTAGGCAGATGGGTTTATATTCCGGCGCTCCTGAAATTCATCGCAATGTTAGGTATTTCACAGGCAAGCTACCATTGGAACGAATGTATATGGATGGCATACAATCAATTCCATTCTTCCAATCAGAACTTACATCAATCCAAGCATCATTCTCTTGCCCACCATCCTCCTCTCACTCCTCTCTTCCAGCCTCTTCAGAACCTTCCAAACTGTATGCATAAGGTATGGCAGTTACCCACATCTAGCCTTAACACATCTAGTGGGGATTACCTTTGCTGATCTCATTACTTGCTCGGCAACCCCCTTCCCTGTAGCTCTCTTCATATTGACCAAAAATGTTTCTGGATTATGTCTAAGTTTCAACTTGAAGGCATTCGAAAGCGAACAGTTGTACGAAATCTGGCCATAGATGGGGTTGATTATCATTTGCCAATGTGTATACAATCCCATATGCTCTTCGTCCAATTTGTCCTGCTGTGAGGTGCAGTTAAATATCGATGTTGGAAAGGATGGCTCATTTGGGCCTCCGTTTTGGTCGATAATATCATTCAGCTCCTCCCAGTGCCTCACATCTGTATACAAGGCTTGGAGTTGTTTGGGGGCTAGAGCCGTATCCTTGCCATTGGACACCCAGTGAATCACAACCGTGAATGTTGTATTTGGCAACTCGGGGATGGGACTTCTCACCTTTTTACCCACGCGCTCACCCATCTCAGTTACCAGGCGCTTCTTACTTCACGTTCCCCTTTTCCTTGCTTCGCGTATTTCGCTTGCACGTTTCTTCAGAAACATCTCAACCCACTGCCACCAAATCCATTTCGCATTATTGAAATCATCCAACGGCAGCCCATCCTTGAATGACACCAAATAATCTGCAACTGCTGTCTCTCTGTGCAGGGGTCCATCTCAAAGCTGTGTCAAATGGATCTGCCCACGGATAATGGACGGATGCTTCATCTCCAGAAACCCAACAACCCATACTTTCTTCCACTTGTTGGATACACTGTAGTTGCCCTGCCCCATCCTTTTGGCAGATTGCTTCAAAGTGAATTCAGTTTGGTTAAGGGTGATTGGTGGGTTGCCTTCTGTACCACCCGAGTCCGAAGAATCGTCACTGTCATCAGCTGCATCATAATCGTCATGGGAATTCTCCTGCAATCGAGGCAAGTACTGAATCCCTGCGACATCTGTCTTCCGCGGTTCTGCAGGTGGTTGTAATCTTTCTGTGGGGAGGCTAATGAGGGGTCTCCCAGGTGCACCGGAAGGAGGTTCAGCTGGATGATTTGGGCCGAAAGCTGTTGGTCAATTGACTGGATGGTTTTCTGGCGGTCCTGGAGGCACTTTCGGTGCACTTGGAGATGACAGCCCTTGTTGTGGAATCTGAGGAGGGGGGAACATTTGAGACCTGCCATCACCACCTTGGTGGAGGTTATATCCTTGCCACTGTGGCCTATAACTTGGAAATCCTTGGTTGCGCTGGTGGTTTGTTGCAAACTGTGTGTCATGTTGAATGGAGAATGTCGATAAAACTGCGGAGCGCCTGGAAATGGCTGCTGTGAAGACAGGCAACCATACCCATGTGGCAGATGATATTGATTGGTATATGTCCCAAATCAACATTCTTTGCCAGTAGCAGTTCCTGAACAATTTTCGGATGATTCTGAATTGTCTTCATGGCGTTGATCATTGCCAAATAGGCCATTCGGTGGAGCCATATTCACTGCCTTCAGTGGAGATCCATTCGTCGACATGTTCTGTGAACAAAGATTGTGGTACACTACTATACATGGAAGATGTGATATTGAATTATTTGGAGTATGGTTGAGTATATTGCAGGTAGCAGTGACTTTCAGTGGAATGAAGGGTTTCGCATATCCCATTGTGTTGTCATGATCTGTGGCTTTTCACTCCATCATTGATCAATGAAACCAACCCGACTGAGAAAATGAAACCTTAATCACACACATCCCGCCATTCTTCGTTATATGCTCGAATTCGTCCACTTGGATATAGGATAGATGCTCACCTTCAGATGCTTCCATGACTTTACAGGTCATAGAAGGGATATGTTATGATACCTCCAGGAACCCAACAAAATCTATATCCAGCTTGAAGGTTAGCACAACTCGGAATATTTCACATACATTGTGCATGTACGACCTCGCAACCTCATTCAATAGGGGGCCTGTGAGTTGAGCAGCAACAGTGCTTGGTTCCTATTGAGCTCCTCATCTAAACCTCATTGTTCTCCTCAGAATCCACGATCCAGTCAACGATCGTTACTTAAGCAACCATCCTGTCAGTTCTCGATGATGATTGCATCGGCATACAGCTAGCTACGATGCTAACCCATTTATGTTATTAGGACGATCTGTTTTCAGTATCTGCTCCTCGGAGCCTCGAGCGGAGGTATAACTCACAATGCCGCCATGATGTATTGTACTGCCCATGGTGGTGAATGCAGTGATGACAACAGAAACCTTCTCTTCTCTGCTAACGACTTTCAGCAGACAATGTACATGATTAATATGCGGCATATGATATATATATCCTGGTTTATGAAATAAGCAGCTCGTAAGGTGACATCATTTAACCCCTCCCCTGCGAAATGGCGGGGTGCAATGCAGCTGTGATATGCAAACTTGAGGTAGCTCACATTCAAACCAATATCCGTGAGGCCATATATCACCTCCTTAAGCATCATTGAGGTTCATCCAGCTATGTGTTCACTGACCATTCCTAGAGTATGGTCAACACTCGCTGAAAGCATGGTACGTGCTGTAACTGCAGATATATATCATTCGGCCAGTACCGACTCGAGGTTCACTATCCACAATATCACCCAATATCAATAATTGAAGGGCTGTTACCTGATGGGATTTTAGCTCGTGCAGGCTTGGATTGACCCAAGCCGTTATGGTTCGTCTTCTGTCGGTGCACCAGAATGGCCATCGATGACGTAGTCAACTCATTATCTATCCCTAGACAATGTACCTGGTGCGCCACCACCTGAAGATACTCCTGACGAAGAAACTATTGACCCCCACAAGTCTGATAAGACATGTACCCCTGATCCAACAAAGATGAAGGCTCACCGGCAGGTATTTGGAGCGGAATATGCAGCGGGGAATGCATATGGCACAGCAACTGGAGTGAACTACAAGCATTGCAAGTACTCAGAACAACGGAATCCATGGCATCCATTTCAGTCAGCACATGACGTTCAATAGGCTCACTCATGTAGCCCGCAAACGAAGATGTGGATAGCTCAAGATCTGAGGTGTGCACCGGAAAACTTGAAAATCGATTCATTCCAATCAGCACATGCTTTGCGAAACCTTCTCTCTCAACTCGATATCGGGCTCAGCGATGACAGTTGGATTGAAGTTCATTCATATATCTCCAGAACATTACACTACAAGGATATTTTCAAATGTATACAGTTCCTATTGACAAATCTCCATTTTTAGACACACGTCAATTTTGAACCAGTGTGCCTTGTTGACCTGGAAAATCCCCCAATATCCAGCGCCGTGAACACAGGTGATTAGTGGTGGGATACGCAAGATCAGCTTCCTGCTGCAGCGACCATTGCGCCAGTTATTTGTTGATCCAACAAGACTCATCAAACCAAGTTTTTGGGCAATCGGCATGAGTGGCCGCTGTATCTCACAATTGGCAAAATCCAAAAAGACAACCACCAGACACCTAAAAAGCGAGCCTGGATTCTCGTTGGGCTGATCCCCTGTCCCCCGAAAGGAGCCAACAAGACTGATGAGGCAAGTCATTCCACGGTTGCAACTGTGGTGTCCCAACTCCGGAATCTAGATATATCTGGTCCCAGCTTGACATGGAATTGTGGTGATGGATTCCAGGGACAATGTCATCCTCGTATGGCAGCCTGGGTCTGGAATCATGCAGAACAAGTCATGGTTGCTCAAATCTCATATGGCTCATGTCCAATATGTGAAATTCCTAAAGGTGTGCCGATGGGGAATTCCACTTTTCAACAACTCCATAACTCAAGAGATCAGCATGGTTACTTGGAGCTTCAGGATGAACCGAATTTCGATGTTCTGAACACACTTGGTGATCATCCAATCCGAAACCAGTTCCGGGATTACCCTCTCTGCAAAGTATATCGGCTCTGGCAGCTTGATGAATTGCATCAGCTGCTCTTGGGATGATTTGAGGACTTATTGCACTGGCTGCTCAAATACGTGAAAGTCAGAAATGTCAACAATCGATCTGACAATCGATTCACATTGGTACCACGATATCCGGGCATCCTGGTCTTCTTTCAACCATTCGATTCGGTGAAAAGAAGCTCCTGGCAGGGAAAAGATATCCGGGGCATGATCAGATCACTGGCTGTTAATTGAGCTTCAATTCTTGACTGCTCCAAGGATGACAGGAAGATGGCGGCAGAAACGGCCTCTGATCAATTTGTAATTGGAGCAGTGTGGGCATTATGTGAATTCTCACTATTTGTCAGCCAACAAAATCACTCTGATCTATCCCTCATAGTGCTAGATGATGCATTGAAGCAATTTTACAAAAAGAAGGGTGCTTTTGAGAACAGAAAATGTCAAAGTCTGCGAAGGCCAAAGTGGATAAACAGTTCACAATAGAATCCCATCAGTTACAAGGATGAAACATTCAAAAAATCCGGGCTGCAATGGAGGTCCAGATGTACAGCGTCAAACTGATTACAACAACAAAACAAAAGCAACTTCCGGTGCACACAAACAGAGCCAGACAAATGGCAACCCAATGGTCAGATGCTGATCGGCAGAGGGCAACTGAGTGATTGGAGGGCAAAATCCATCAGATGACACCTGTCAGAAGCAACCTGTTCTACGAATTAATCCCATCTCATGAGTGACAACTATTACAAGACGTTGGCATGAAGGCAACCAGTCCCAGAAGCACATTTGCCAAAAAACTTGCTCAAATGAAGACTGCTGCAGGAGATGAGGTTTACAGAGCGGGAAACATGACCCCCGACAAGCGTTTCGAATTTCAGGTCCGTCTATCTGATGATGAGACTGAAGCCACCACCTGGAGTATCAGTGATACGGACTGCATAGGGTATCAGCTTGAAAAAGAGATTTATGGTATCACTTCGAAGGAGCCAATGCGATTCAAGAAGGAATTGTTCACCCTCTTCATTGAGTTTGAAGCTTGTTACAACAGAATTGGGGTTCAGGTGCTTCGGAAAAGCATCCAACAGTGTGTACTACATTTCGGATATGCAAAGATGCATCTTGTGGGCCATATATCAGAGTGGATTTGGCAACTGGGTTCTGCCGACAATTTCGCCACCACTATGTCTGAATAGCTACATATCGGCAATGTGGAAGGGGTATATTGATCTAGGGACAATGTCAATTACATTCGACCAATGCTCGAGTACAATGACTGGTGTACCAGTCTTGAATATATAGAGAAGACAGTGTCTCATCTTGCCCTTCAAGGCAGTTACAATATTGATTCCACAAATAATTTCAACCTACTATATGCTACCGACAAACGGTGCTATCTTCGCAGAGCACATCTCTCACACCTTTAGTATTGTCAGGAAGAGCCATTCTTCCGCCCCATACCACAACAGGTACATCATTTGAGAGAAATCCAAGTCTGCGGAGTGTGCAGAAGTATCGAATTAACCTCACTCAGAGATGCATTGGAAGATTTCGGAATTTCCAACTTTGTACAGCTATTCTGTGCACAAAATGAAGAGAATTTGGGACACAAGGTTTGTGGACTGGTGCTCGCATATGATCCGAATGCACTCATTGTCAGTATATTTATTAAAGTTTAGAATGCACTGTTGTACTGCAGTCAACCATTTCACTGCCCTACATCTGTTGAGTGTCTGGGACTTGATTGCAAGGAAGAATATACCAATGCTAACCAACGGATCATGCCTGAATCACATGACATCTGGGTCCAATATACAGACAGTGACCTGGATAACAACTTTCATGGCCATGTTACTTCTTTTCCTGTATCAAACTTTGGCTGGACTGCACCAAATCAGAACCTTCAATTTCAGGAGTCCCTGCCCACCGGAATAACGATATCGACCTTTTCTAAGAGGTGCCCAACGACTTGGCAATGGATATTACGTCCTCTAGCTCAAGAATATGCGGTGGTGATTCTAACAAAGTACAAAGATCCGCATAGTTGGGCTGGTTTTGTTGACGGGTTTATCTGCATTGTCAAACTGACCTATATGATGCATATTGTACCTGTCAGAGCAATTGTTCAACCAGCACATTTGTTTTCAGGGCATGCTGGATCAGATAGAATCGATAGCATAATTGTTGTAAATAATCATGTGGATTTAGATACCTATAGCACTGTATATTAAGTTACAATGCCTGAATCAAGGGGTGCAGGAGGAAGATAGTTAATCGAATTGTACTAGTTGAAATAAATATTGAAATAATCACACTGAGTGAGTATGGCTGCAGGTTCGAGATGCACTGGAATAGTGTTGGAGACGCAACCCTTACTCCTAATAGCTCGCAAAATTTGCACATTCTAATAGTTCCATTTTGTAGCATTTTGAAGGCAACTATACACTCATCAGGATATTCTTGTATTCAGTTCCACAACTTCTGGAGCATCGAGGAGAACTGGGGAAGTAGTGTTGGAGCACCTGAGTGCACATCGCTTTGCATTTAGCCTATCTGGGAGCATCTGGAAGCATTTGCAAGGATCAATGTGGCTGTTCAGAGTTGCTGAGTTGTTCAATCATAACTTCCAAACCATTTTACATTTTGGTGATGAATGGGGAGTATACACATCATCTCATTGTACTAAAAATGGAGTCTATCTTTTCCAGCCCTTGGTCCGAGGCACTCTTGCCCATCGTTCATCGATCCACTCAATCTGTGTGGTTCCTCACTCACAAGTGCCGATCCTTCAAAGATCCATGAAAATTGTGCTGTTCCACATGGGCAGGTACCCTGTCATATCTTTCGGCCCTGTTCCTCTGCTCGTAGAGCCAGAACTGCTCGTTCTCATGAATTCCCTTCGGGTGCAATCAGAGCTCGGCCATTTCACCACAGAATGATCATGCAAGTTGGGAGATGCACTTGGAGGCCATAATCGATCGAGATTGAAGGAGCACTTGGAGGTGGTCAATCTGGAAGCGGTCGACTAGGAGGCGGTCGATGTGAAGGCGGAAGATCTGGAGGCAGCCATTCTGGAGGAAGTCGATCTGGAGGCGGTCAATCTGGAGGTGGTCAATCTGGAGGCGGTCAATCTGGAGGCAGTCAATCTGGAGGCAGTTGATCAGGAAGGATGTGTGACGGCAGCTGAGACTTAATTCATTGGTTAACTCAAAAATATAGAAATATAGAGAATTGAGTAAAACAATGTCCACAGAGATATGAGAGATGAGATATGAGAGACTGGCACAGAGCGGGAGACAGTCGATAATGCGGTGATTGAGTGCTCGGTGTTTGGAGTACTCAGTGTATGCAGTTCTCGGTGTATGCAGTGCTCAGTGTATGCTGTACTCCCTTTATGCTGTACTCAGTGTCAACATATGATCATGGCATGGCGAGATAGCAAGGGATGACTTAACTTCATTTTCCTAGGTGATCATAGAGTTGAGGACAAGAAAGTGAGAGATGAGAGGAGATGGGACATCATCCTGCGAAAACAGCACTTGGAGAATTTCGTGTGCAGGTCGATTCACCATTCCCGAGATGGCAGGGACGACTCCCAAACCAGCAGGTGAAAACACTGATACGAGGTCTTCAAAACACAAGTTGTCAAGAAATACCCCTGATTTCTCATATCTGCTTGTATCCTCCATATCATGCACATGATCATCGTCCATCTCTCTCTTTCTCATTAACAACTCCACCATCATCACAAAAGACAAAGTTAAGTCATTCGTCTGTATCTCTCCATGCCATGATCATGAGTAGTTAACACCGAGTATAGCATACACCAAGTACATCATACACCTACTATGGCATATGCTGAGTACGGCATACACTGAGTACAGCATACACCGAGTACAGCATGTACCGAGTACTACAACATCCACCGAAGATTTTCTGTCTTCCCTTCATCATTATGATTACTAGTTGACCCCTGAATGTAGCTTAAGCTTCCGGCATGCCTCCCTACATGATCGACCGCCACCAGACAGCTCTGCAGGAGAGCTCATAGGTAAATTCACCTAATCACATTCCCAGGGTTGCGAGATAACTAACTGATCAATAGAGTCTCATCAGCACCCGCCGGGCCTCCCATCGACCACCTCCAAGGTCACCTTCAATCTGGCTCGATCGAGGACTCGAAGTGTATCTCCAGCATAGATCGATCACAGCCTCGGAGTCCTTCTCTAAGTTCACCCGATCTCGGCATCCGAGGGTATATCCCGACTCGCTCGATTCCATCCTCAAGATTTGCACGATCATGTCGTCCGAACATATCTCCACCCGCGCTTGATCACCGCCCTGGAGAGTCTCTCAGTTCAGTCGATTACGCCCTCCGAGTGAATATTCAAACTCACTTGAATATGGCCTCAAAGTTTGCATGATCATGGCCTCCAAAGTGCATCTCCAAATGGGTTCAAACCCAACCTCCAAGTGCATCTCTGAGTTCACTTGATTGTCATGTTCAGGCACACCTTGAATTGCTCTCAAGCGCCACCTCCAGCCAGTCTAGATATACCGTGTAGATGGGTAGCTATATGGATACATTGATACCTAGATACGTAGATGAGAATACAAACTGAATACATGTGTTTGAAAAATCATTGAACATTGAGTAGTAGCCATGATTTCCAGGCTCACCAGCGGTGTTCCCAAAGAAGCGGTTGTTTTTCCCAGTCTGCTCTACTGCGATACAAGGTGCTCGCAGGCTTGTTGCCGGCGCTCGCAGGTGCTCCGAGGCATCTGGTCAGCGCTCCCAGACTTGTCACCGGCTCTCCCAGGTGCTCCCAGGTGCACTTGAAGGCCACTGCATCGGTCCAGTACACTCTGGGATTTGACCACCCTGGGATTGTAGTCCGACAACTCTCAGACACTCCCAGTGACCTAAGTACATTTTGCTGATGGATCTGGCATCAAAAAGGCCGCGTTGGAAACAGTACATGGCAGACAGGACTGTCCCCGTTGGTCAGAAGCTCCAAAAAGCACTGGACCAGTTATTGGTGGTTGGCCATCGCTGAAAGAACAATAGAATCAATGGAATCCCAACTAAGAAGTGGAATTTCATCAATGCTGGTATGAATTTCATTGCCCCGATGCTTCTTTTGCTCTTCCTGATGATGTGCAGATTCAGAAGATGACAAGGAGGAAACCTCAGGTCACAGGTCTTGTCTGATAACATTGCGTTTTCACGCCTTGACCGATTTCCATGTCGCACCATGTAGCTTTACCATCACATATGTCAATCCTGAAATTGCTGGGTAGAGGGTGGGTTCAATCAATCCTCAGTTAATCTCTTGCCACTGGCCTGGAGATGATGAATAATCACTTTGGATAGTTACATCAATTGTCGATACAACCATTTTGTCGATCTTGAATGCTGCAATCGCCCCTCCACCAGAGCCCAGGCGGAAACTCTGACAGGTTTGGGGCTGCCGGGAGGAGCCTAATGGAGATGGCAGTTTGCACACCTGTGATATTACCCCAATCATCGATACCAATACTGCTGCTGGATGGGATAAGTCAGCAATGAAATTAAACAACCGAAAGCTTTATATGGCGTGTATTGTGGCCAACAAGGTGACAGCACATCTGCTACCGAGACGCCTATGCGTGGTGCCCACATCGACCTTCCTCAGGATGACATCCTCCCACCTCCAGCTGAGAATGTGACCGATGATATTGGGGAGGAATTGCATAATGCTGCTGAGATGCGGCTCCCAACTCCAACAAGCTTCCAGACTACAAAAACAGGCTTCCAAAAGTTTGAAAGCAAGCTTAGAAGCAGGATTTTCAGACAGCAACAATACCTTGAAGTCATCTGAAACCATGCTCTCGGTCTCGGTGCCTATTATCAGCAAACTGTGGCTGCCCATGAGGATGTGCCTTGGCCACGCGACCACAATCAGATTGTGAATCGTCCTGATGCGGGCTCTGTGGCCAATTGGAAGCAGACTGGCAGCTGCCTAGCTGCAAATTCGTAGTTGTGAGTAGTGTTAGCAAAGTGTCCTGGAAACCTGCCAGCGGGCCAGGTTCAGACCGCCAAAACCTTTCAGTTCAGTTCCAGACCCATCCAAAAACACAACCCGCTACCTCTTGGTGGGCCAAACCCCTACCCATCTCCGGCCAGCCATGGGTTTTGCTGGGTTAGGCTTGACCCATTGATTCCAATTCCTGGTTCTGCTTTTCATGTTGTTCTATTTATAGTCACATTCAGATATCATACTGTTAATTGCAAAATATTCACAGTGGTACATCTTTGTCTTTTTAGATGTATTGGCCGCCTTTATAATCAAACTAATGGACAAACAGTATCCATGCCCCATCCTGAAAATGAGCGTCAACAGAGCGTCGATGATTTTTGGTCTTGCATATTCAGTAATCTGAGTGGTGATTGGTTGCAGACATTCATAAATGATTTATTGGCCGCCTTCATAGGCAAAAGTGGAAGCAACATGCTCCCTGCCCCATCTTGACAATGAGTGTCAACAGAGTTTCAACAATTTTTGGTCTCACATCTTGGGTAATCAAAGTCGCGCTTGATTGCAGACATCTACAAATGAGGAGTATGCAGCCTGTATATGCTGATAAGCAAGAGATGTTCCCGCGACAGCCTCCCCGACAGTAACATCCTATTCTTTTTTTCAATGCCGCGACTATGAGTTCATCACTGTTTTACCCTATAAAAATGGACAAGACTTCGTATATAAACAATAACCGCCGCATCGCGCTTTCATTACCCCAGGCAAAAGGCACACAATCATTGACGCTGTGTTGATGCCCATTTTCAAGATGGGGCAGGGAGCATGTAGCTATCTCTTTTTCCTATAGAGGTGGCCAATACTGTAAGAATGTATAGCAACGACCAAATTACATGTCAATTATGTGACATACAAGACCAACAATCGTTGATGCTCTGTTGACATTCATTTTCAGAATGGGGCAGGGAGTGGGTCGCTTTCTCTTTTGCCTATCAAGGAAGCCAAAACCTCATTTCTGAATGGCCGCAACCAATCGCCACTCAGATTACCCAAGATGCATGTCCAACAATTGTTGACACTCTATTGACAATGATTTGGCCATGGGTGCATCTGCAATCTGCAATCATTTCATTTGGCATAGCATATCATTAGTGGTGTTTTGGCAGCTATTCTATTGTCTTCATGTACTTTCTCCTTCATCACTACATTTTTCTTTAACAATACATATAAATATATCCTTTAAAATACACTGTCAAGTGTCCACTAATTGTAGATAATGATACACCCGAACATCCCATTCCTTTCTATCAATGCTCATCTTCACCTTCAGGTTCAATCAATAGGCTGGTGTCATCTGCAAAATGGATGTCAGCTGCATTACCACATGGCAGATAGTGTACTAACCAGTGGATGTTCCTTGATCCGTGAGCAAATTTGGAATGAATTCTGTATTTCACTTGTGATTCTTGGCAAATACATCCAGATAGACACATTGAGTGCTGGGAAGAGTAGTATGTATATACACATATCTGGGTGGCACACCGTCGATTTGGGAAGCGTGAGCTCCATCATTGCCACAGGGCGGCGATCCGGGTGGCAGTCGAGGTGCTTCTGGTGTCGGCTATCTGAGTTAGTCTGATGCAGGTGCACCTGTGCCTATGCGCTTCCAGCGTGTCTTTGGATTCTGTGCTGTACCATTTGGGCAAGGAAGGCAGCTGTCCATTTGATATTCATGAACCATAGCCGCGTGTCTTTCAATCGCAGCCTGCACATTTCTATGCCCAAGAAACTCAAATCCCCGCTGCTTCTCTTTCCAGACTTCAGCCTGAGGTTATTTGATCAGGTATTGAATTTTCTCCATTGTGGCGCACAAATATCCACATTTGGCCATTTTAACCATATTCATTGCAAGGCGCATGGTGCACGGTTCTAGCTGTACCTGACATCCTTGCCTTGCCATTGTAGCACACATGTTGAACACCCACAGGAAATTAGTTGCTGTGTCTACACATCAGATTCACCTATTACCTATACATTATACGGTTCTGTAGCATCCTCTAAGGTGTTTAAATCATGATTTGTCCACTCTGTGGGAAGCTTATCAAGAAACTTGTGCACGAAAATCCCAGAGCTGGCAACATCATGAGATTTGATTTTGCAGACTTTCCGAACAACTACCTTAGTCTATCATGGAGGTTTCCCATTATGGGCAGCTATAAATTGTTCACTTAGCTCTCTGCATACACCAGCTGTATATGATATGGTCAGTTGATGGCTGGCTGCCTGGTGATAGCTGTACGCACATCCGATCATGTGGGGTTTCTTGTTCATGCTGCCGCCAGATTTGCGGACCAATGTCAAATGTGCGTATTGGGTGATATTTTCAGTGGCTGCATTGGTAGTGTTGCAGTGGACTAACTGGTGTCTGTAATGTAGCTGTGTCTCAATGGGTGGTATATTGGATGAAGCACTTGTCATTCCACTTGGTTCCAATCCGCCAGTACCATGCTGAGGACTCTGAGGAGCCATGATATGGTGTTGTGGAAAAGATGAGGTAGATGATAACGAAAAGAAGTGGGAAGTCCTGAGGAAGATGATAATGAAAAGAAGTGGGATGTCCTGAGCAATATATAGTTGGCGTCAAGTCAAAATAGAATGAGTAACAGCCAACTTGGACATTATACTCAAGAGGAATCCTACTGCATATAGCTGCAGGTTGCATGGGTCTCCAACCGTCCTGCGATTTGCTCCAAGTCGGTCTGATGTTGTTTGTTTGGTTGCAGGAATAGATATAGGCAAATGACACCCGAAATCTCATGTTTGTAAGGTATAAAAAGCACATTCTTTGACAGTAAGGACATCAGTGATGTTTGTCTCAAGAAATCCCCAGGATCTTACATGAAACTGATGCTAAACATGATGTAATGTTGTATGGTTAGCATTGCAATTCCCAATGTAGTGACTGTCAAACGCAGACTTTGCTTTGTGCAAATTGATCAAGCATACCAACTGTGACATGAAAGACACAGCTTGCCTCCATCTGGTCCATATCTTGCAACATCCAACATCTCGCCCATCAACAAAGTCAACCCAAAATACAATGGTGAATGCTCTGAGAATGTACATTTTGCCACTTCCCGTGGGCAAATATGGCAGATCTACAACCTGCTCCACACGATGATGCCATCAAGCAAATGATGGCAAGTGCAGCTTGTGAGCAGAAAGGGTCGCAGCCCTAGCAGCATTGCACAGCTTAGCATCTAAAAAGAAGCTTGCAGCGGAACAACAACAAGAAACGCACATTTTGAGCAATGCTGATATGAAGACATGCATTGAGGATTATGTGGATCGGGAGATCACCATGGCAAGATAGCAAGTTGAACACGCGGATACAAGGATTAAGCAGGAGCAGGAAGATATGAGAAATGCTGAAAATGTGGGAGTGACAACCAGAAGGCCCAAATATACATTTGACGAGATGTTGAATGCGATTGGTGATTGTCTGTGCAACCTTGCCAGTTCGGATGATCAGCAGGAAGGGGAAGAAGAGAAGAATGATCAAGATCATACAGAGCTGGGCAAGCTGGGTGAAGATGTCGAACCCGGCTGAGTGACAAGCACAATCTCCAAAACAGTTCCGCATCACACGCAGAGTGGTCGGCAATAGCAGATGAAGCTTGCCGTATCGACACAACTGGGATGGGGAGATGCGGCCGACTACTTCCATGAGAGGGATAAAAAAGATGGGTGGGCCGTATTGAAGGTACCGGCAGTCGTTGAGCCTCAAATGGAAGAAGATGGAGCTGCATCTGCACTGCTCACATTTGGACAGCGTCCGGAGACTCTTGACATCCTGTCGGAAATATCGCAAATGCCACAAGGGACCTCTCAACCAGGATGTAGTCATATGAGGCTACATACCCGGAAACCACAGTCTCACAAATTCATTGCGTCTCTCCCACATGTCACAGCTCCCAATTTGACATTGATTCAGAAATTAAAGCATATTCTACCCATAAGCTTATACCCCTGAATATAGCCTCTCTAGCTAATTACCATATAGAAATTGGATTTGGTTGAAGATATGGTGATGGCTCTTGCGGAGCCGGAGGAGTAAATAAGCAAATTACTAAATTTGACCATGTCACCCTCGGAAGAGCAATTCTTGTACCAATTTTGCTACGCATTATTGTTTGGTTGATTACTGTGACCACATTGTGAGACATGATAATTCGTTGTTGCATGCGCAACGGTCGTATGGGCCAAGGAACAGTTCTAGATTCCAAAAATTGTTGATTGACGAACAATGAACTTGATATTATCTAGCCTGTTACTGTTAAGTCAGAGAGCAAAAACTGAAATAGAGACAAAATTTAGTAACAAAGTTTAACTCTGTGTAGTGTTAGCAACGGTTCCAACCTGCTAGAACAGTTCCTGGTGAGCGTTGAAATCGGAACCGAATGGTTGCAATGGTTTTACCACATGATAAACCAAGACTGTTGCATTTGGGCCGGTCTCCACCTCAAAGCCCAGCTTTTGCAAGCCCAGATCTTTCGCTCCAATTAAGAATTTGAGTTTTGATTGTATTATGACATGATCACTGTCGATTGTGCAGTATTAGCCGCTCATTCACCTCCCGCATGCAGATTTGCAATCCGACCAATATTCGTTCACTTACTATTGAAACCCTGCGAATTTTGCTTGAAATCTGCCCTGATTTCACAGCCACTCAACGAATATCAGTCAGATTGCAAATCTGAGAGCGGGAGGTGAAAGAGCAGCTAAAGCTGCACAATCTACGTATTTACCATGTTGTGAAACGATAAGAACTCGAAAACTCAATTGCAGCCAAAATTGCACAACCCGCAAAATGGAGCCACGGTTCAGTTCTTACGCAGCCAAAATCCAGAGGGTTTCAGTCTGGTCTGGGTTTCAACCCTGCGTGAGTTGCCCGGTTTGATTCCTTGGCGGTTCCTCACCCTGACCGGGGTCTTGCTTCAGGTTCCAACCCAGACCAAAGCCGGGTAACCCGGAACCATTCCTAACACTAACTCTGTGATGTCGTAACTGTCATAGATGGAGAGGTGAAAGTGAAATGCAAACTGGGATGAATGTCGACCGTCATGATGCATTCCTTCATGCATACAACTGCATAACTCTCCACCCAGACCTGGTGCACATGGTCGAGATTTTGAAAATTGCTTAGTGTAGGTCATGGAAATTGAGGAGAATGAGCCGGATAAAGAAATGTGAGGAAGTCTGGCTATATATATCAAAAACTCCTCTCATGTTCCATATGCGGTGAAATGATGGCAATAAGCGCCAGACCGTGATAGGACTATGGCATTTATCTCACGGATAACGTGTATAGTGGTGGAACAGACAATGAGAGGCCTCGAAGATTTTGGATTCAAATGTTTATACATAGAAATGATATATTGGAAGTCAATAATGACTGTATCCATTTTTGCATACAATTGTTCGGCATCCAATGACTGTTAGGATGTCATTAATGTCTGTGTCAACGGAGCATCAACAATTTTTAGCCTCACATTTTCTGCAAACAAAGGGCTGCATAGTCACATCATTCCAACTTGATTGCATTGTCCGTTTTTATAGTGAAAATGGCGAGTTACACGCTCGTTGCCCAATCCTACAAATCCCTTTCCATGATGCATCAACGATTTCTTGTCTTGTCAGTCTGATAATACACAAAAAGACTTGATTACAGTGATATAGAATCAAGATATTGGCCGGCTTTATGGGCAAATATTCTGGCAACGACTGCACTACCATCGCCTGAAAATTACCGTCAATGGAGCATCAACAATTTATGTTCTTGCATCTTGGATAATACATGTGCTGTGCAGCGACATCAACCTATAATGAAAGTATTGGCCTGCTGTATGGGCAAAAATGCTATTGACTATATTGCTACGACATTCTACAAATCAGCGTCAACAGGGTGTACATGATTCTTCATCTTGCATCTTGAATAATCAATGGGTAATGCAACCATGTCAACGAGTAATCAAAGTATCGGCCGTCTTTATGGGCAAAAATGCAATGGACAATAATGCTACCACCTCCTAAAAATGAGCATCAACGGAGCGTCAACGATTTTTGGTCTTGCATCTTGGAAAATGAATGCGCCATAGTATGGCATTTACCCATAATCACAGTACAAGGCCCCTTTAGGGGCGAAAATGCTAGTGACAATATTGCAACCACCTCCTAACCATGATTGTCAACAGAGCATCAGTGAGCTTTGGTCTTGCATCTTGGATAATCTAAGGGCTATGCAATGGAGTTAACATACAATTGGGGTATTGGCCGCCAGTATGGGCAGCAAAGCTAGTGGGGATATCGCTACCACCTTCTAAAAGTCTGAGCCAACAGAGCGGTAACCGTTTTTCAGCGGGCTCAGAAAGCTACACAGCAACAAACTGCATTGCATTGATCCTACATTGAGTTCTAAACAGTCAGTTTTCTCAATGTGTCTTTGTATAAAACTTCACACATATGCATGCAATGTCTCGCAGATGTGACTTTTTGTGCTTGTAGCTCCAGAGTAGTGTTAGCAACAGTTTGGGACCGTCACTTCGGGTCGGGGTTTGGGTCCCAACCGATACGTTGCCAAATTGGCGGTCCTGGTTGTCCATGTACCTGAACCGTCAACCCGGGTATGGTTTGATGGTAAACTCCCAACCCGTCTGGATTGGGCGGGTTATCAGGGGGTGACACAGCGAGTTCATCCATAGAGTCATATAAGGCTTTGGTTTTTGGAGTTTGTTAATAGTATCTTATCAAAATCGCGTTTTCAACAACCAATATTATGTTTTTGCATGCTTTACAGCTTGCAATATCGATTAATTTGGAATCGGTGTTTTACCTTTGATATATTGTATTGTTGACTATCAGGGCAGGCAATAATTCCGTTACGATCATGAAGACCTGCGCAATGCCTTGATTACCGAATATGCAACAACTAAAACTGTTGACACTTCGTTGACGCTCATTTTCAGGATTAGGCAGGGAGGATATCACTGTTGATTTTGCCAGTAAAGGCTGCCAATATCTCATAGATGGATATCTGCAACCAATCGGAACATTGATTACCCAAGACGCGAAGCTGACAATGGTTGATGCTGCATTGACACTCATTCTCAGGATGCGGCAAGCAGAATGTCGCGGTAGTTTTTCCCAGCGAAGGCTGCCATTATCTGATAAATGGATCTCTGCAAACAATCGGAAGATAAATAACACAAGATGAAAAGATAAAAACCATTAACACTCTGATGACGCTCATTCTCAGGATGCGGCAGGGAGCATGTCGCTGTAGTTTTTCCCAGTAAGGGCTGGCAATATCTGTCATATGGAGGTCTACAACTGATCAGAACATAAATTACCCAAAATGTGAAGCTACAAATTGTTCACGCTCCATTGACGCTCATTCTCAGGATGCTGCAGGGAGCATGTCGCTGTAGTTATTCCCAGTAAAAGCTGTCAATATCTGACAAATGGATGTCTACAACGAATTGGAACATAAATTACCCAAGATGCGAGGCTAAAAATCGTGGACGCTCCATTCACACTCATTCTCAGGATGCCGCAGGGAGCATGTCGCTATCTCTTTTGGTTATAAAGGCTGCCAATATATCGGTGATGCATCACAGTGACCAAGATTTTTTGATTACCCTACGTACAAAACCACCAATCGTTGACGCTCCGTTGACACTCATCTCAATGCATTGTCCATTCATCATGTGCTGCCATCGATAATAGTTTTCATCATGATTTGAACCTATTGGTAGTCTTTTTGACAGATTGAGACTTGGACTTGTGGCAAAGCCAAGCGCAGTAACATTCTTGCACTGTTCGCTCTCACACGACCAAAATTTATGTATCTTGCCAAAAGCTTCATTGCGCCAGCTATGCATCTGTTATTCAACCGATGTTGACAAGGTACTGCTCACCACTCACCCATAATATATCACTAACTCAAACTCTCGGTCAAGACACATAAAGAAGCAGATGAAATATTGACGCATTCTGTTCTACTTTTCCTTCAATCCCTTATTCCTGCTCGTTTCAATTGCATTGACCGTCATTAGCAGCTTCTCAGCCTGTCTCTTTGACTTCTGTGTAGGCCTGATCAATCTGGGAATATTGGCGTGGCGCTCGAATCCTGCTGCTGTGGGTAGTCCGGATCCTCGATCCTATTGCCTTGTTCTAGATCAAATTCAACGTCCACCCCGCAATCGTCTTCGCTGTAATTTCCAATATCTACGTCGCCATTCCAGTTGAGCCTATCTTCAGTGTCCGAATTGCTTTCAGGTGCGCTTTCCTCATCACTTTCGACTGGATGACGGTTGATTCTTTGGATTTGGCAAACATTCAATATGTGAGTTCGTCCTCCAGGGAGGTCCTTTGCAGTCAAAGGTTGTGGCAATGGAGATCTTTCTAACAATTTGAATGCAGCCGGACAATCATGTTGAAAGAGTGAACAGGATGCTTTGACAATCTCTTCTGTGTCCGAAATGTATCGCTCGACAGTCATCTGGTTGTCATGAGCGCGAGATTCCTTCTGGGTAGCATGAACGGTTAGGCTGCCCTGCCCCATCTCCAAAGAGTCATGCACTTTGGCCATTCTGTGCAATCTCCTTGCCTCCACCTCTTTCTTCATTTCCGAGTCGTTTTCTGTGGTCATTGTGTCCAATTCTGGGTCAGCGCCTGCCGAAATCCTGTTATCGGCTCGAGCAAACTGCCCTACAACGACCATTTTGTGAAGCCACTCGCCTATGGTTTGTGACTGCCTCCAGCCGATAACATCTCGGCCAAGAGATAAACTGGCCTCCACTCCGACACCATGTGGTACAATGGAGGATATGTCATGCGCCACATTTGAGAGATTGGCGTACTCCGAGTGCGTTGCCTCCTGTTTACACCACCAGTTGGTTATGTCCGGTACCCAAAATGTACTGCTTATCTCCATTGGGTCGGAGTGGTAATCATTGAGATTTGGATTAATTTGCCCCCAGTTTTTTCGAGCTTCAGGGTGCAAATTCAGATACACCCATGCGGCGGTCAATACGCATGGTGCGCGATCGCTTAGTCCTGGTGTTTTCTCAGCCACATTGTTCGGCGTTATGTATTCTTCATCATCGCTGGATGAATCATATGGATTGAACAATAATTGACCGGATCCTAAAGCCGTTGCGCAGGGGATGAGATTGCTCCTTGGTCAGCTTTCGTGTGTATTGACCGGCACACCTTGATGATAGGCACAGTATTCGTTCTCCACATATCTCAGAAAGGCCTATTGGTATCGGGTAGTATGGGATGTCTCATCCACAGAATTAATATCCATTCTCTTGTCCCACTTTCTCAAAGATCGCAACTTGCGGAAATGATCGAGGATATGTACAGAACTGAGAACCATGCCTGTCGATGAAGTCAGTTAAGGGTAAGATTTGGACAGCTTCTGTTGAGCTAACTTCATGGCGAAGAACAAGTCTTCCTTCCATCGAGTCATTATCTTAGCCAAAGCTCACATCACCCCATCCAGGTGATTGAACATATCATTGTACACTGTGATAACGTGATGCAATGTGACTGTGTGCCTCTTTGACATCCACAGGGTCCAATATTGGAATGGCCTCAACACTTCCATGACATACTTCACAATGGACCATTCATGTTGTGTTGTGAAGAGTGGCCGGTAATCGCTGCATTTTTGGTTTTCAAGCAACTCTCGTGTGAATTCACATAATCGGAAAGCACGCTCGAGCAACTCCAGTGTCAAGTTCCAACATGTCTTCCCATTCATAATCGGAGGTATCGCGATGCGGACTGTGAGTCCTTGACAGTCAATGAACTCGATTCAACGACCAGGTGTTAGCGTAACCCATACAGCAAGCATTCTCCCGTATATGTGGGTCACTTTCCACACTTTTAAATTATCTTGAAATAAGTATTTTCTGAATTATCGTTGCTAAAGATGGTTTCATGGCGGACACCTTATTGATTCTAGCGTTGCCTTCTCTTCGAAGCCGTTGACTCTTCCGGATGTCTACACTTTCATTCTCTCCAAATCGCTGATCGCACTCATGGGGTTTCTAGCACTTGGTGCGGCCTTTGACACCGACACTGCTCATGAATGCACCAACAGCCAGCTGTATGAGGTGTGCCATCCATGTGATGTGGTTCCTCAATGCAGGCCACGAGATTCCAGAGGCCTCAAGTGATGATTGCAGCTCACACGTCATCGAGTAATTTGATGTGGCATTTTCAGTCGTAATTCCGAGCAAACGGCCAGCGGTATGCTGAACACGATCAGGCACATCCTTCAAATGTACAGGTAGCCTTGCTCCAGTATGTTGACCTTTGACCTATCAGCCTTGATCAGATCTCGAAATGGGAAAAGAACAGGTGACCAACCTCGTCGAAAGTGAGTTGAACTTTACGCAATGCCTAATTTCGATCCATATAATAGGCGATGACCAACGTTATGGTTAGTATGTTCGTCGATGTCCATTGGTCCAAAGCTAAACAAATTCCATTTCGTGACGGCAATTACTGTTTAATTTCATCCATGGTCAGTGAATATTCCCTCCGGAAAATATTGCTGAGGGTCGTAGCAGATGGCAACACAGGGTCATCGCGTAACGCCTTATATGACCATCGTGGCTCTAGATTTGATATAGCATTCCATGGAACATGAGCCCAAACGAATTCTAATGTGAGGTAGCAATCCCATTTGTCTTGGTGGAATTCGGAAGTTTCAAAGTTCTTAGCTGCCAGTTCACAACATTTTTGCTCCCATTTCAGTCAATATGGATCAACCTGGATGTTGAATCTGATCTTCCTCTGCAAACTAACAATTGTAATTCCTCGACTTCCTTGCCCCTTCAGGATGGGCACAGCTGTTTCATCGACCATCGAACTAGTCAATTGTGTAACCTGTGACTCTATTAATCCATTCAACTTTGCGATGTGAGCTTTGGCTGCAAGTGTTTCCCCATCGAGCAGGTCCCATGTTCTGATGGATGGCAAAGAACTTGATGGCAAACGATACAAATGATGCCAGGGCTGCCGGTCTCCTCAATTCCGCAGTGTAAATAGAATCACCATGCAGGTGCATGTCTAGAATGATTACAAGCAATAGGCTGCGTTGAGTCTACATTCATTGAAGCCCACCAAGCATCGAAGATGGTTTGTAAAGTAAAGTCGCTCAAATCACGAATAAAGACATGTTCATTTTTGGAAGAGATTATAGCCTCGCACAATGAGGTGTTCAAAGATTTTGAATCCGACACAGCGGGAGGATTAAGAAAGCAGGGTAATCCCATTCGAATGACTGCCGAACGTAAAGCTACCACAAAGCAGACTGCGGGTTCTTAAATATTGACTCTACTGCTACAAGTAAAAAATCAGATCTGTAAGACATTCCATGCATATTTCCGAAGTTATATAGAATGTTAGATTGCAAAGACTGACCGCGTCAAACTCGATTAAGGAACAGCTCAATGCAGTTCATTGCTGTGTAGCGTTCTGAGCGTCCACAAGAACTGTTGACGCTCAGTGGGCACTCAATTGTAGGAGGCAAACGCCATATCGTGAGTAGCATTTTTGCCAATAAAGGCTTCCGATGGGTTTATTATGGGGTATCTGCATTCCATTGCTGTTAGATTATCCAAGATGCAAGTTCAAAAATCATTGACACTCCATTGATGCTCCTTTGATGCTATGTTGACGCGCATTTTGGGACATGGCAACAATCTTGTCGTAAGCATTTTGACCTAGACAGGCGGCCGATAGCTCCATTATGTATCAAAGTAGTCTGATAGCCCCTTTATATGCCAAGATGCAAGGCCTGAAATCGTTGACGCTCCGTTGCCACTCATCTTTAGGGAATATGCCCGAAGACGTTGAAAGCATTTTTGCCTAGAAAGGAAGCCCATCGTTCAATTATGGTTTAATGTCGCCGCACTGCCCTTGCATCTTCCGAGATGCAAGGCCAGACGTCATCGACGCTATTTTGACTCTCATTGTTAGGACATAGTAGCGATGTTGTCGCAACCATCTTCGCCTATAATGGCGGCTGATAGCTCGACAATCGCTTGATGTCACCGCACAGCAGTTGAATTTTCCATGATAGATGGCCAAAGTTGTTGGCGCTCCGTTGACGCTCATTTTTAAGACATAGTAGCGATGTTGTTGCAGTCATTTTTGACTAGAAAGGCGGGCTACAGATCGATTATGAGTAAATGTTGCAGCGAACCCATCGGGATTTTCCATGATGCAATGACAATCATCGTTGACGCTCTGTTGACCCTCACCTTTGAGCTCACCTTAGAGACATACTGACAGTCAGTGGGTGCTCAACAATTGTACATGAAATCCATATAGTCATTTTTGGCAGCCGGTATACCATTTCGATGTAATATCATTTGAATCGAAAATCTTTGAGACATCCCAGTTTCTGAGCCAATACTATACACGCCATTTGCATGATGAATGACGTACGTCCATCGCATTTCTGCGCTTTCGGCCAACTATATACAGCATGAACATCCCTGCACTAGTTGTAGATATTTATAGCCCGACGTCCTCACCATTCCTTATCCAGCTCATTCTCCTCAATCTCCATGACGTACCATGAGCACTTTTCGATTGTTCAGCCATGTGCAGGAGGTCGGAGCGGAGAGTTATGTAGTTGGCTGCATGGATCAATCCAGACTGACAGCTGACATTCATCTGGGTTTCGGATGTGCTTTGAACACTCCTTCTTTGAGTCGTATGACATCACTGACTTGCACTTTGTTAGTACATTTCGTCTCAAATTAAGGATTTGCTTTATCCTTTGCCTGTAACAGGCATCAACATATACAGTTCATTGTTCGTCAATCAACTTGATTTGGAATCTACAACATGTCCATGGCCCGTACGACCCTTGCACATACACTGATGAATAATCCTGTCTCACAATTTGCTCGCTGAATTCCAGACAAGCTGACACTTTACAGAGTCGGTACAGATTGTGTTTTCTGGAGATACATCGTCAAAAATACCTAATTGGCTGTACATTCCTCCAGTGATGCAGGAGCTGTGACCATGTCTTCGTCTGGATCCGATTTCCATATAGTCATTAGCTATCGACGCTCTATGCCGGGGTAAAAGCTCAAGGGTTGAACTGCCGTCTCAATCTCCATCTGTAGCAAAGCAGGCACCGCGTCGGGCATGAGAGATACTATGTGATTGTTAGGTTGAGGTTTCTCCAAACCCGCACTGATTTGACTATATCCCTGTCGAGACGTCAGTTGGGGCATTTGAGATTGTCTGGGGACGATATCGAGAACCTGCATAAGCGCTCGTAATATTGTCGGTGATGGTGTGGCTGCTCCCGTGTCTGTTTGGGGCTTCAAAACAGCCGGAACCTTCAATGATGTTGTCTGGTACTTCATAACTCTTTCATGGTGTTGGTCGGTCATGTCCCTCCATCCTGGTCGCGTCAGTTCGTCAATCCTCATCTACTTCTGCTGAACGCTGTCCATGCGGTGCCCTACCGTTTTGGAGATTGTGCCCATCACCCAGCCAGGTTCATCATCTTTGCACAGCTTGCCAAGCTCTGTATCTTCTTCATCATCATCCTGGTCTTCCCCATCCTCCTCATCTTCGGAACTTGCAAGATCGCTCAGCCTGTATGTGATAGCATGCAACATCTCCTCAAATGTTGTTTCAGGCTTTGTGGTTGTCGATTGTGCCTTTTCAACATTCCTGATATGTTCCTGCTCTTCCATAATCGCTGTCTCTGCATCTTGAACTCGCTTTTCTGCCACTGCGGTCTCTCTATCCACATAATCATCAATCCATTTCGCTTTCTCTGCGTCGCTTGAATAGTGCATTTCCCGTTGTGTCTCCGCCGAATGCTTATTTCTAGATCATAAGCTGCACAATGCTCCCAACGCTCGGACCCTCCCTGCCTCCAAGCCACTTGTGGCTTCAGTCTCTTGATGACGTTGTGGGGTGGATTTGGTTGACAATTTACCGTATTTGCCCGCCGGAAGCAGCGAAATGTTCATTTTCCGAGTGTTGAACATTCTATCTTGGATTGACCTTGTTGTTGGCCGAGATGTTGAATTTTGCAAAACTTGGAACACATGGAGGCACGACGCGTCTTTTATGTCAAGGTTGGTAGTTTGATCGAATAGAACAAAGCAAAATCAGCATTTTGACCGTCACTTCATTCGGAATAGTCATGCTAACTGTACATCAAGAATTGATGGTTAGCGTGTGGATCATGGAGAATCCCGGCCAGGTCTTGAGACAAACATCACGAGATGTCCTTTCCATCAAAAAATGTCCTTTCTATATCTATTAAAAGTCAGATATCAGCTGTCGTTCATCACGACATATCCCTGTGAACAAACTCACAACATCTGACCGACTTACTGCAAATCACGGAACCGTTGGAATCCCATGCAGCAATTTGCAGTGCACCTTTACGCAGCCAGATTCAGCTTGAATTCAAAATGCTAGTTGGCTGTCACTTGTTCCATTTTGACTTGTAGATAACTATATAATCTTCAGGACTTCCCACTTCTTTTCGTGATCATGTTCCTCACCATTTCACAACAGCCAGTGATGGGTCCAGAAATACTACAACCAGGTGCGATTAGAGCCAAATCGAGCCGAACAACAGGTGCTTCAACCAATGCGCCACCCGGTGAGACGCAGCAGCACCAGACACCAGTTATTCCACCGCAACGCTGCAATTGTAGTCACCGAAAATATGACCCAGGATGCACATTTAAAATTAGTACGTAAAACTGGAAGCAGGAAGAATGTGAAGGAGCATGCGATCAGATGTGAGTCAATTCATATCGATGTAGACGACGGTCAACTAACAGTGTAACGCACAGCTGGGGTACATCGAGAGCAATGTGACCAATTCATCGCTGCCCGTAACTGGAAACTGCCATGGTCGACCAAGGCATCTGTCCGCACACTCCATGAAATTGGACATCACAATGCTGTCAGTTCTGGGATTGTCCCAGACACATTTGGGGATAAACATCCCCAGGAATGGACGAAACAAGCTATACAGACCTTAGAGGAGGCTACCGAGTCCTATATGGTCGAGGTAACAACCGAATCCCACTCCAGAAGCAGCAACTAATTTCTTGTTGGTTTTCAACATGTCAGCTACTATGGCAAGACAAGGAGGTCGGGTAAAGCTCGAATAGTCGGAGGTGCGTCTTGCGTTGAATATTGCCACGATGGCTAAAGAAGGGTTATCGCGGGCCGCAATGGAGTCAATGCAACAACTGATCAAGAAACGTCATGCCGAAGTCCAAGAAGAGAACCAGCGGGGTGCTGTGTTTCCCGGGCATAACGAGCTGAAGTCTGCAATAGAATGACACCCGGTATTGGTTCGGGAAAATCACACGGACGGCTGTCTTCCTTGCCAAGATGGCACATGAAACAATCGACAGACTCGCTGGAGGCGCAATGGAACGGGTGCACCTCCACCAGGACCAGCGCCACCGAGGCCCAGAATGCCACCTGCGCCACCTGATGACAGTGAGAGCAATCGAAGCTCCGAAGCGGAAGGTGTGCCACCCAGATATCTGTGTATACATACTCCGCTTCCCAGAGCTCAATTATTCAATCTTGATCCCTATGCCAAGGATCGCATGCGCGATAAGGATTTTATTCCAGATTTGCTGACTGATGAAGGTCCATCCAGAAGTTAGTACACTATCAGCTGCGTGGTAATGCAGCGGACAGCCATTTTGTAGATGACAGCAGCCATTTGACTGAACCTGAAAGTGAAGAGGAGAGTTGACTGAAGGGAATGGGATATATGAGTATTATGATTATCTACAATTTGCAGACACTTCAAAGTATATTTTAAAGGGTATATTTATATGCATCATTAAAGAACAATGTAGTTAGAAAGGAGAATGTACATCAACAGCTCAGAATGGCTGCGACAAGACCATTATTGATATAGTATGCTAAAGTGAATGAGTCCATATTGCCGCTACACCCATGGCAAAATGAGGGTCAATGCAGAGTCAATGATTTTTGGTCATGTAAGTTGGATAATAAAAATGCGATTTCGTAGTGAATACACTTAATGGAAGTGTTGTCACCCTTCATATGCAAAAGTGAAAGCAACACGCTCCCTGCCCCATCTTGAACATGAGCGTCAACAGAGGGTCAATGATTTCAGGTCAGGTTAGTCTGGTAATTATGAAGTAAATTTGTAGTGGGTATACATAACAACAGCATTGACAACCGTTGTACCCAAAAAAAAAAAGCGAGACGCTCCCTGTCCCATCTTGAAAATGAGTGTCAACAGAGCAACAACGATTTCTGGTCATATAAGTCAGGTAATAAAAGCGTGATTTGGCAGGGAGTCCGCATAATGGATGTGTTGCCACCCTTTATAGGCAAAAAAAACAGCAACACGCTCCCTGCCCCATCTTGAAAATGACTGTCAACAGAGTGCCAAAGATTTTAGGTCTTGTTATCTGGTAATTAAGAAGTAAAATATGTAGTGGTTATAAATAACAACAGCATTGACAACCTTTATATGCAAAAAAGAAAGTGAGACGCTCCCTTCCCCTTCTTGAAAATGAGCCTCAAAGGAGGGTCAACAAGTTTTGATCCTGGAAGTCAGGTAATAACAACACGATTTGGTAGTGATTACACATAATGGAACTGTTGCCATCCTTCATAGGCTGAAAAGAAAGCGACACACTCTGTGCCCGATCATGAAAATGTGTCAACGGAGTGGCAACGATCCTGGGCCTTCCATCATGGTTTATCGAAGCGCACTGTGGCTGTTAAAGTCCATATACACAGTTTTGGCCGTTCTTGTAGTCTAAAACGCTCGTGAACACTTAGTTGCACCTTTGAAAATGAAACACATTGTGACTGTTCCGCAGGCTATCGCAGAAATATCGCTTGCTTATTTGCTCATGAAGGCTGCCAATCGCATGTTTATAGATACGTGTGATTAAGCGCCACCTATATTACCCCAGATGCAACAGCATCATTTGTTGACGCTCCATTGACGCTCATTTTCAGGATGGGATAGGGAGCGTCTCTCTACTTGTTTGCTTTTATAAAGGTTGTCATTACATCAGAAAATGACAATGCAGTACCATAGTCAATATTTTGCAATTAACAGTAGGATATCTGAATGCGACCATAAATGGAAAACCCCGAAACGCAGATCCAGTGATTGGACCCGACGGGTCTAGCCAAACCCGGTGAAACCCATGGGTTGATAGGTACGGGGCTGGGTGTGGACCGCCAGGACGCAGCAGGTGAGGTATTTGGAGGGTCCTGGAACCAAATCGAACTGTTTTTCCGGTCCAGACCCGGACCCGTTGCTAACACTTTTCCACCGTCAATATTCAAGAATGATCGATCTACTTCACTATAATGTAATTTTTGACAGGCTCAGAAGTCGAATAACCCAGCTTTCACCTTCCTACTACAATATTGGATACAAAATCTTTAAATACCTCCATGCTAGATGTTATGATATTTTCCAAAAAACAAGGTGTCTTTATTCTTGATTTGTGTCAACTTACTTTACAAATCATATTTGATGCTTGGTGGGCTTCTATGAATGTACGCTTGAAGCATTCAGTGGCTTTGATTAATTCTAGACATGTTCGTTCGAGGCGACTTTAATTGCACTGTGGAACTGAGACCACCAGCAACCCTGGTATTATCGCTATCGTTTGGCATCAAGTCCTTTGCCATCCATCATAACATGGGACCAGCTCAATTGGGCAACACTTGCTGGTAAAAGCTCACATCCCAAGGTTACACAAATCGATAGAGTTAGAAGTTACTGAATTGACTAGTTCAATGGTCGATGAAACTGCTTCGGCCATACAAAATACACAGGCAAGTCGAGGAATTACAACATTAAGTTTGCAAAGGAAATGCATATTCAACAATCAGGTTTTGCCCATAATAACTGATTTGACAGACAAACCACTCTAAACTGGCAAATAAGGGCTTGGTAACTTCTGAATGTCACCCAGACACCTGGAATCAGTACCGCGTGTAGCGATAATTTTCAGCTCCTATTCCACGGAATGCTATATCAAACCAACACCTATGGCTGGCCATATAAAGCATTATGATTTGACTTGTTGCTGTCATCTGGCACCGCCCTTAGCAACATTTTTCGCAGGGAATACTCACTGGAAGTTCATGCAGTTAAGACACAATTGCCGTCAAGCAATGAAGTTAGTTTAGCTTTGGAAGGTTGGACATCAACGAGCAAACTAGCCATAATGCTGGTCATGGTAGACTATATGGATCCAAATTGGGCATTGCAAGCAGTGAAACTCGCTCTCGATGAGGTTGATAGGCTGTACTTTTCCTTTTTCGAAAGCTGAATCAAGATGATATGTCAAGGGTCAACATACTGAGGCATGGCAAGCTGTTCATTTCAAGGAAGTTCTTGACCGTTTTGAGCTTGCCAATGACCGTTTACTTGCAATTACACCTGACTGTGCTTCCTCAAATCACTGGATGACTCGGGAACCGGAATCAACCCTTGAGGTCTCCCCAATCGAGTGGCCTGCATTGAGGAACCATATACCATGCATAATGCAGATTATACAGCTGGCTATAGGTGCATTCATGAGACGTCTCGGTGTAAAAGGCCACACCAAGCCTTGGGATGCCCATGAGCGTGATCAGCAATTTGGAGACACTAAAAGAATAGACATTGGGAACAGTCAAAGACTTCGAAAAGAGGGCAATGCTAGAATCACCAAGGTGTCAGCCATGAGACTAGGATTAGCAAAGATTATCGAGAAAGTACGTACTTCAAGTAATTTTCAAAGCCCTGAAAGTGAGCTTCATATGGCAGAGAATGCTTGCTGTATTGATTAACCCGACACCGGCTCAGTGAAAGGAATTCATTGACAGTCACAAAGCCCAATTACCAAACTTGGTACTATCTATTATGGATGTGAAAACACTGAGAAAGTGGACACTGAACTTGCATGAGCGAGCCTACCGATTACAAGAATTCACCCACCAGTGGTTGATGAATCCAAAATGCAGTGAATACCAGCCACTCTTCACAACGAAGGATGAATGAACCATCATCAAGTAAGTCATGGAAGTTTTGAGGCCATTCCGATACTGGACACTTTGGATGTCAAAGAGGCAGATGGTTACTCTGCAATACATCATGGCCATCTACAACGACATGTTTGATCGTATGGATGGCGTCATGTTATCTTTTGCTATGAAGATTACTCAAATGAAGGAAGACATATTGTTTGCTGTGAAGTTTGCATGACAGAAGCTGTTCCAATATCATGCCGAAGTTACTCCAGTGATGGGTATGCTTCTCATTTTAACACATATCATTGATCCCTTCCAGAAGTTATGATCGTTTAGGATGTGGGACAATGGAATGGATATTAGTCCTGAGGATGGGACATTCCATACTACCCAATACCAAGTGGCGTTTCTGAAGTTTGTGGAGTATGAATACTACGCCAAACATAGACGTTTACATGTCAAAACCAGAAATCATACCGAGTAACAATCTCTTCGCCTCCGCCACTACTTCAGGATCCGGTCAATCTTGTTTTGATCCATATTATTTGTCCAGCGATGAAGAAGCATTCTCAACGGCTATAAGTATCGCTGAAACGACACCCGGATATAGCGATTATCCAGCACACTTATCTATAGCCGCAAGGATCTATCTGTATTGACTGCCTAGATCACCACAGACCTGGGGGAAAGTTAATCCGAATCTTAATGATTCCACCTCCAACGCATTAGAGATTAGCAGTACATTATTCATACCTGATATCACCGACTAGTGGTGTCAACAGGAGGCAATGCACTCAAAGTATGCCGCTTTCACCAATGTGGCATGGGACATAGTCTCTATTATACCAAATGGTGTCAGCATGGATGACAGTTCATCCCTTGCACGAAATGTAATTGGCTGGAGGCAGTCAGAAACCACAGGTGATAGCTTTCTTGACAGGGTCATGGTAAGACAGTTTGCGCGAGTCAGTATTGGGATATTGGCAGGCGAAGACCCAGCATTGGATGCAATGAACGCTGAAAATGACTTGGAAATGAAGAGAGAGGCAGAGAAAAGAAAATTGCACAAAATGGCAAAGTTCCACAACTTTTTGGAGATGTGGCAGGGCAGCCAAAACCTACAGGCTACGCAGAAGGAATCTCGTGCTCAGAATAAGCAGATGACAGGTGTAGGATACACTTCAGATCTGGAAGTGATCGTCAAAGCATCCTGCTCACTCTATAAATATGATTGTGCAGCTACATTAAAATTGTCAGAAAAATCACCTCTGCCACCAGCTGTGTCTGCAAAAGACCTCCCTGCAGGACGAACTCGAGTATTAAATGTGTGCTGGATAAAAACATCAGAGCGTCATCTTGCCAAAAGTGATAATGATAGTGTACTTGACAGCATTTCGGACGCCGGAAATTGACTTGACTGGAATCGTAACTTGGATAATCCAAATGACAGTGAAGACAATTGGAAGGCAGACATTGAATCTGATATAGAGCTAGACAATGGCATTCAGGATCCAGAAAGCCCAGGGCAGAAGGATGTGAGTGCTGCGCCAAATGTTCTCGGATTCATTCGGCCAACACAGAAGTCAATGAAAATGGCTGAAATGGGGTTGGTGATGGCCAATTCAATGGAAACAAGGAGGAATAAGGGAAACAAGAAAAAGTAGGACAGAATGCATCAATATGTTTCACCAGGTTCTGTATGTAGGTTGACCAAGGATTTCATTTAGAGATATATTATGGGAGACTGCTGATCAGTTGCATCAGAATGTTGGTTGATAAACAGAGGTTTAGCGGGCAAAATGAATCATCTAGCACGATATATAAATTTTACTAGTATGAATGTGACCACTGCAAGTGTATCACTTGGCTCAGCTTTCCCAAAGGGCCATGTCTCAATCAGTCAGAACGTCAAGCAATATGTTTATATCATTATGAATACCATTATCGGTGGCAGCGGGTATTGAATAGACAATAGGTCGAAATCAGTGTCAACGGAGCGTCAATGATGATCGGTCTTGTTAGTAGAGTAATTTAACAGTGTTTTGGTTGCTGTTATGCATAACCGAAGTATAGGCAGTCATTATAGCAAGAAGATCAAGCGACTCGGTCACTGCCCCATTCTGAAAATGAGTGTCAACAGAATGTCAACATTTTTTGGTCTTGTATGTGAGGTAATTGAAAAGTTATTTCATTGCTGTTATGCATCACCAACGTATAGGCAGCTCTTATAGGGGTAAGAGAAAGTGGCTGGGTCACTGCCCCATTTTCAAAATGAGCATCAATGGAGCATCAACAATTATTGGTCTTGTAAGTAAGGTAATTGATAAGTGATGTGGTCGCTGTTATGCATAACTGACATATTGGCAGTCTTCATGGGTAGAAGAGAAAGCGACATGGTCACTGCCCCATTGTCAAAATGAGTGTGAATGGAGCATGAACAATTTTTGGCTTTGCATGTTATGTAATCTAAGTTGCGATTGGTTGCAGACATCCATTGAGGAGATATTGGCAGCTGTGAGAGCCAAAAACAATAACGACATGCTCCCTGCAACATCCTGCAAATGGGCATCAATGGAGCATCAATGATATCAGGTCTTGCATCTTGGGTAATCTAAGTGTCGCTTTGTGGCAATCACTCATTACAGAGTCATAGCGGCCTTTTCAGGCAAAACACTGCATGACATCGACATTACCCATTCATAACAATGAGTGTCAATAGAGTGTCAAGAATGATTGTTCTAGCATATTGGGTAATCAAGGCATCATGCAGATAGTTCAACACATAACAGAGCATTCGATCCCCTTTATAGGCAAATGGATAACAAATACATCGAAAAACACCAATTCCAAAATAATCGATATCGCAAACTGCAAAACATGCAAACAGAGCCTGCTGGATGTTGAATATGTGGTTTTGCTAAGGTACTATTATCAAACAGCAAAAACAAGAGCATTATATGAATCTACAGATGAACACACTGGGCGACGCACTCACAACCCACCCTATTCAGGAAGGTGGAGAGATATCTGTCGAACTGTATCCGAATCAACAGTTCAGATTTGATCCCGACCCAGACTGCCGATTTGGCAATGGTGTGGTCTCGACCAGGACCCGGACTCAGAGTGATGGTCCGGAACCATTGCTAACACCTCTTGTCATGATGGAATGCACTGGCTGGACAGTGGTTGAAGGATTTGTGTTGTGGGTGGGTAATTTTCTGGCACTTGGGAGAGTGGATGGATAGGTGATAATTTGGAGTTTTTTTGGAGAGGGTTTGGATCTCTTTTTGGTGTTTTGCTTGTTTTATTATTACATCAGTCAAAATCATGCATGAGAGGCTGTGTTGAGAGTTCATGTGGTTAGGATTATTCGTTGAGACATTGGTTTTTGGGAAAGGCACACTGGTAGTGATAGGACTCCCTGTATGGCTTTCATGTGATTGGTAGTTGGGTGTCTTCGCCCGGCAGATGTTAGCCCAAATGATTAGTGAAATGGGAGCGCTTTTTGGATGATTGTGATAATGAATTTTCAAACACGAAGCCAATTGGCAACCCTGCAGCATGCTTGTCATGTTCCATTCCTAGTTCCAAGTTCCTGGCCATCCAATGAGTTGGACACGTGGGTGGCAGGACACGCCAAGATCCTAGAGTTGTGGACATGATAAAAAGATGAATCACGACAATGCTTTTAATCATATCAATGCTTTCTTTCCTTTACACAAAGCTTCAATTCATTTGCTATACATCCATTCACATTTCCTGTAGTCACTCCTGGAATTTTTTTGTATTTGTCATTCACAGCATTTTTAAATTATGACGTGAAGGCGCCACGTTTCTCCTCCTCCTCCATTTCCTTCCAGTTCCAGGAGAAGCAGATGAACTATCGATGACGAGGAGCTCGATAATGATCTCACCCTTATACCTGACAATCACAATGCTTGTCAAGAAGACATTTCCGGATCCGATCATGAGCCTCTTGGGTGACTATTGCCGAAACCAATGGGCAAGGGGCCATCAAACGATGTCTTCAAGTCAACACCAGTAACATGAGTCTCGGCAACTCAATTATCTCCTGTGTTGGAGCACCACCTACATCCTGATCGGTGGGAGGTGTATGCTGTCTCGGAGGAGCGGGCTGAACAGAAGCCTGTGTCAGTTGCATCCAAGTACGTATTCAATTAACCGTTTGAACAATCGAATTCTCCTGCTATTGTATATATTTACTAGCTGAAGAATTCAAACGAAGGCAGTGACCCATTGGTTACATAGATTTCTGGAAAACTGTCCCAATACGAGCCCTGACTTGACATTGCCACAGGCCTCATCGTGTGCGCAGAATACAATGCCAATACTTCTCATTCAGGCGTTCGGGTGATGGTCATGGCATGCATCAGCAAAAAACATTTCCGTCCGGGCGGAATACCTCCGTCAGAGTGGACGCTCTCCGTCAGAGCCGTTACAGACACCCCGGTGGCGGATTACTCAGCGCCCAGCGTCAATACCACGCGTCGCATTCCATATCGCCCTCCGATCGCTGTTTCGGTACAAGCTTGCATCGGCATTGCAATGCAATGGGTGACGCTGCGAAAATCTCTCCTCACGTTCCTAATACATTAAGCTCGAGGAGCGTAGAAAGAAGGTGAGAAGATATGATGCTACACGGCCGTAAGGATCCATGCAATTGCGCGGATCAACGAAATCTCAGAAAGAGCGAGTGAGACCAAAAGTTGGGAAAGATAGAGTGTGTATTTTCGTTGTATGACAAGATGAGATGAAAATGAGATGCTGTCTATCTATCTACCCCGGGGTCTCCCGAATATATACTCCGCGTCGCTCATTCCACCTCCGTTACCCCTGTATCTCCGTACACCCACCATTGCCCCTTAACGATCTACTTGGAGGCCGAGATCGAGCTGGTTTGGAGATGCACTTGGAGGCCGAGATCGAGTCAACTGAGAGATGCACTTGGAGGCCGTGATCGATCGAGTTTGGAGATGCACTGGGAGGCCGAGGTTGAGTGAACTCAGAGATGCACTTGGAGGCCGAGATCTAGTGAACTGAGAGCTGCACTTGGAGGCCATGATCGAGCGAGTTTGGAGATGCACTTGGAGGCCGAGATTGAGTGAACTGAGAGCTGCACTTGGAGGCCGTGATCGAGCGAGTTTGGAGATGCACTGGGAGGCCGTGATCGAGCGAGTTTGGAGATGCACTTGCAGGCTATGATCGAGCGAGATTGGAGGAGTACTTGGAGGCGGTCGATTTGGAGGCAGGTGCGACGGCAGCTGACACTCTATTCATTGGTTAACTTGAAATTGTGGGAATGTAGAGAGTTGAGTACAACATCCGCCGAGAGATGAGAAACTGGCTGGGAGTGGGGTGTATGCTGTACTCGGTGTTAACTCATGATTATGGCATGGAG
>Ga0307515_10001668_pt1 | contig 49437 bp, 32 predicted proteins | sample 17_EM_MG_FD_194513 | JGI IMG/M metagenome (GOLD analysis project Ga0307515, IMG submission 194513) | Populus trichocarpa ectomycorrhiza microbial communities from riparian zone in the Pacific Northwest, United States - 17_EM | ecosystem: Host-associated > Plants > Roots > Unclassified | place... | reverse complement strand
CGAACCTCTCAATGACACGCTTGTCAATACCTCCAAGCTTATAAATCAAGTGGCCAGTGGTGGTCGACTTTCCAGAGTCAACATGGCCAATGACCACGATGTTGATGTGAGTCTTCTCTTTACCCATGCTTAAGTCTTAGTGTTAAACTGTTAAACATAAAAACATAATGTTAGAAACCATCCATGCCATACTAAAAATACACGATGAGAGCATACTCGAAATAAAGAATAAAGTCAACATCCAGAGGATAAATCATAGCAGTAGCTTTAAATTATTGACAGATTTTAGTAATTAAATTTCCAAAACTTCAACCTATAATAAAATTGCTATTAAAATCACAAAGCAGTACAGTGAGAACTGTTTATATAACAATTCTTCAAGAGTGCAACATCCATTTAAAGAGAACAAAAACACCAACTATCCATTATCTGATAAACAGTTGCAGCTTTTCAAATTTACAAATTTCAAATCCTGGAAATTTAACAAGTCTATTATCTCGTCAACAGACGAGTAAAACATCTAAATATCATCCATGAGAAGCCAGGTCAACATATATGTAAAAAAAATATTTTTCTTCAGAAGATCATAACAACAACAACAATTAATTTCTAATATCCATATCTGTCAAGCAGGAACAATTATCATTTAAGTTCTAACACGGAATCCAAATACACTAGTGATATCTTTTAGATCTGCGTAAAAAAATAAAAAAATAAAAAGAATTACAAAGGCACTAACAGTCAAATTTTAAACATAATACAGCTTAAAATCTTCGACAACGAAACCAGAAAAACTAACAAAACTTAATTAGAGATTTAATTAGAGATTAACCAGCAAAACACAATTATAATAACCCTTATTAGAACTAGAATAGAAAGCAAAGAGAGATAGGGATCGAAGAATCTGACCTGCAGAAAGTTTCGCTTAAACCTTAGCCGCGAAAGAGATTATAGGCAGAGAGTAGCAAATGGGGGGGTGAAGAGAGAGTGTAGGGTTTGTGTTATTTATATTGCAAATATTGTAATTTGAGTTCCTAAACTGTCCTTGTTGTTAATTTAGAATCCCTGAGCTATCCTCTCGTGACTTTCCCCTGATGTGTTATATCACCAGCCGCATGAATGCGCGTATTACTATTCTGCTAGCAAATCAGTGCCTATGTTTGTTCACGCGCTTTAGAAAAGCGTGGAAGTGGTGGAAGTGTCTGTGTCCACTTTCAGGTTTAAAAGGATTTGACAGGGTGTCATGGAGAATACGGTAGAAAAATGTGAGAAATGTCAAATGATAAACGCTCGCTGTCCGCAAAAGGCAAGGGCAGATGAATAAACGACGTCATGTTGTCTGTTTTGGTAGGGTATTTTTGGGAGTTTATTCCAGGAGTTCCACATTAGAAAAAATATTTCTGATATATTAAAAAATAATTTTTAATCTAACACAGTAATTAATATGCATGCAGCAACTAACAAATTTCATTTTTTTTCTTTCTCAAATAATTCATCTATGCAAAAATCAACATGTATTTTTATAAAGATCCGATAATATGAAAAAAATAAAAATATCTAATGGCTATAAAGAAAGATGACATGGCAAAAAAAAATCAAGAGAGAAGAAAAAAAAATAGTGAGGCATTGAAGACATGTAGCTCCGACAATAAAACTCTCAGTACCATCAAAAAAATATCAACAAGATAAATTCATACACAAACTAAAAATTCAACTTTGAAGCTATTGATAAAATGTCAACAAGTGAGCATGTTGTCGCTTTTGAATTGCATGTGCATTTCACAAGTAACTTCAAAGTTAGTTTTTCATAGTATTTATGAATTTGTTTCGTTGATATATTTTTCAGTAGTATTATGAGTTTTATCATTCGAACTTTGGTGTGTTTTTGATACTTCATCCCTTTTTTTTTATCTCTTTTCATTTTTTTTTCATCATATTTTTTTAGCCATTAGATCATTTTTGTTTCTTTCATGCAATTTGGATCTTTATGAAAATGCATGTTGACTTCTGTGCATGTGAATTATTTGAGAAAAGAAAGAAATAATCAAAATTTATTGGTTGTGCATCTACTCAACACGGATAATTGTGCATGTACTGTATGCACATATCAACTATTGTTAGCTTGAGAATTATTTTTCTAGATGTGCTAATTTGAAAAATATTTTTTTTTTCTACCATGCTAGTTTAGGGGAAAAAAACTTCTATTTTTGGTTATTAGCACATTTTTTTTTTAAAATATCAAAATAACATAGGTAAAAAAGAATTAGCGAAACAACATAATTTGTACATATCGCGATTGAGAAACGTGATTTTTATAACTTGTTGCTATTCAAAACAACGTCATCCAATGAAAAATTCTAAACGGGCAAGAAAAATGAGTGGGGATGGAGAAAAAATAAAGAAAAAAATACCTTTAAGACACATTGAAGCTCTGATTCCTACATCATTGGTATCATTAAAAAGATTTTGACAAAACAAATCCAACATCACCAAGAAAGATCTCATCAACGGCGACCCTAGTGAGTTACAGCCAAGAACAAGTGAGCCTCTTGTCGCCTTTGGGCGGCATGTGTGACCCACTCGGGTCGCCATTAATGATCTTTCTTGATGTCATTAGATTTTTCTCTCTTCTTCATTTTCAGCGGCTCTCCCACATCTCTAGACTGCTAATAATTAAAATATAAAAGAAATAAAGTTTCACAAAATTTAGAAAGACACACCCTTTAAATAGCGCAAATGAAAAAAAATAGTTAATTTTGTTATTTTTATTCTTTTTAACTACAACCTATTATTTCATAACAATTATCTTTAACGTAATGTAATAATAATCTCTATTACAACATATATATGGGAGAGGATGACCACATTTCAATAGATAAAATAATAACAACATAACCTAAATAAATATTGTTAGCTGTTCTCTCTCCTTGATGTAGAATTTTATTTCTCGTGGGTTAGACTAATTATAATTTGCTGGGGTTGGCCTTTTGGGTCAAGAAAGCCATAAAAGCTTCATTCTATAGCCTCAAATTATTATTATGATTGACTGAGATAAACAAAGTTCTAAGAATGACTAATTTAATCGAAGCAAGTTAAAAAGCATGTGTCTGTGCAAGTTCGATTTATTATAGGAATTATTGATAGAAAAGATCGAGTTGTATATGCAAGTTACGAAGATGGAAGGTTACAGATATAATTTCAAAAGCTATATGTGGAGCAATAACTACCATTAGTGTGTAAATTTGGAGTTTTTGGAGATGTTCCGGAAAATTCAAGAAAAGTTTTCCTGGTGGACCCTAAGATCATCAAATCCCAGCCGAGCGACATTTTTTGACAAGAAAAAAAATGAACATTGACCTTGCAAACATGAAACCCAAGACAAAAATAAATGAAGGCCGAAAAAAAAACACGAGGAAGCAAGAGAACAAGGACATACTCTAAAAAAATACAATTGAGTAGCATCCAGATGAAAAGGATTAAACTTGGCAATCATATATACGGCGACAATATTTGTTCTGCACAAACATGGAAGTACCAACGCAACAAGAAAACTAGACGCGGCATAAAGAGCAAGGAAGACTTTGAAGAACCAAAGATCACAAAAGGAACATCCCAGAAAAACAAACCTAGACCTTTTCTCGAGTAAAATTGGTGGCTTTGAGAAAATGTAATGCAGCTTTGCCCCAAGATTACACAACGAGCGTAATAATATTCAAGAGAAGGTTAAAAAGGTGCCTCCGAATACTCATTGCTTTACATGTCATAGTTCTGCCTATAGGATCTTAGAATCTTCATCCGAGTCATTTCACAGGTATTGCACGACGAAGAAAATTGCTGAATCATGCAAGTTGCAGGATTAACATCTTGAATCTACCTTGCAAGTCACACAGCCAATATTTACCCCCCTTTGCAGTGTCTCTCCATGCTCAACCTCGGCCACCAGAGATAAATCATCTGAGCGCCCAACTTGTCTGCATTTATACAAACAAATAATTTAAATTTGATGGTCTGACAGAAATCCACAATGACGAAATTCACTAATCAGAGCAACCCCAAGGTAAGATGTTGGAACACAATTCCAACAAATCAAATTAAGGGCGACTGGCTTCATCCAATAAAACCATTCAAGCCTACAACCAATTTTTGTAAAACCACAAACCTGTAGGCAGTGCGATGAACCCCATCTACAGCCCCTCTTTCATAGTTGAATACAATCTGCCTTGCTTGCAGTTGGTTGCATCTATTTCAAAACCCACTTCAGCAATAACCTGGTATCATATCGCATGCCTTCCAATGTTGTAACATAGAAGTTCCCAAAGAGATGGAAATCAAATTTAACCACCTCTAGCAACTAAGGGAGCAACCTGCCCTGCTTCCTGTTGGTTGCTCATCTACTTCCACATCCACCTAGGGATTAATGTTCTATGTTGGACAACTCCAATTCCAATTTTCACCCTATAGACACGGTAATGCCACAAATGTTGCTCGTTTGGCAACTCACCATCCTGTCCCATCCCATGGCTCCACTGGCAGCCACAAACAAATGAGAAAATTTATTTTTTTACTTTTTTTTGTCAAAGAAAGACAAAATAAGCAGATTTCTCCAGCTGTCTATAATTCTCCGATAATTCAGTTCAATGAGAAAATTTATTTTTTTACTTCTTTTGTCAGAGAAAGACCTATGACGTCTAAGACTAACCACCACCGAGAAAAATGCGATTTTCATTCCCTTGTTCAGACTGATATTAGCAGTTGTAAAACTCAAAAAGACAAGATAGTTGTCTGACCTGCCAAATCTTCAACACCAAGATCCAAAAATAGATAAATATAAGGGTACCTAAAAGAGAGTGGGCAAATAGCATTAGATAATCTGATTTGAATAATACTGTCAAAACTTGTTTGACACAAAACTATCAAAGATGGTCGGCTCATTTATAAGCATCCACTGATTCTGTTAACACTAGCAACAGATTCAATTGCATCATACATAGTTTCCTATTCAACACAATTTTACAACTATTGCTGGTTATGAAATGCACGATTCACGTTTTGGTCTTTATCTCAAAAAGTCAATCATTTCCTACCATCTTTAGACAAGGTTATCATCAGAGCACTCACAGCTGAATGATAACATGAATATCCAGAAATTCTACTAAAAAAAATAACAAATAAATAGAAGCACACTCCATTTAGAAACTCCCTACAATTTTTCTTTGGCTGTATTAGTCATACCGATGTAAATCATTTGGCTAGCATTACAGATGTTCAATTGTAGTATCTACAAAGTATACTACTTTAACCCAATATTACATGTATAACAAGATCGCAGTCACATGTTCACATATAAACATACGCAGAGGCACATGCGTGTTAAGTATAGATGCTAAAAGTCATGATATATCAGTCAACACTGAAATTTAAAATTACAAATGTACGATTAATGCTCACCATTAAATAAAGCAGACCCATTACTGCCGTATAATCATGTAGCATATCAGCGTTGATCCCATAGGCATCATGATCAATAGGCTTCACATGCACATGCTAGAAAGAAATTATTTGCTTCATTCACAAGAAAAAGACTAAATGACATGAACAGGGAGCATCGTGCTGGTGGCTATTAGCCTTCCTGATGAATCAAAAAATGTATATTCCCTTCTTGTCTTTCAGAATCTATTGAGAATAAACACGTTGTCTCACAGATCGCGGCTGGCGAGGAAATGAGAAAGGGCCATCTGAAAATTTCTTGTTACATTTCCTGTTAGACCTAGCTTCATCGTTTAGAGCTGCAACTGAAGTAGCTGCAAAGGCTCAAAGTTAACACCTTACCGAAAACCATAAACGATTAAAAATTTAACTCAACCCATACATTTACACAGATGAATGTGTGAATGAACACAACCACAAACTGGAAGGATCGATATTATAGGCCACAAAATTATATTTCATCACGAAATTAACACGCAATTGCTTCCATATTCCTGATTTAGAAAAAAAGGCTTCTACCAGAAGGGAAAAATGACCAAGTCTAAAGATTAGTAACCGGTTTTAAAAGCATGGTTAATGATCACCCACGAAACTTCAAGGAGTTTCATTGCATAAATGGCACCACATGAGAACCCATGACCTGATCTAAGTATCTAACTACTTTAAAACATGCTAGCAATATCATTGGCCAAAAAAGTGGCAAGCATCACCGTGTTAACACTTTAGATCGTCAGTTCGTCACATTCAATTATGATTTAACAAATTGGCATAAATACCAATTCAGGACCCTAAAGGAATCAACATAAGGTTTTCTTGATCCCAAAACAATTAAGCCCTCCATGATACATTTCAAAACAAATTTGTATTGGAGAATTATAGAAATTTTGAAATGTTGGAAATTTAACAGGGATTTAATCAGCTGGAATATAAAGCAACAACATTACCATCTAATCCAAAGTATTGCTTAAAACAATGTAAGAATATCAATCAGGCACCTTGATTTGATCCTAACTGGTTTCTCAAATCAACCCCAATTTTAGCAGCACCCTGATCATGATTCCTGGTGTGATTGCCAAAACTCTCACTGGTGCTGCTGAGGCTAAGGGGAAACCAATCCTCAGTAGGGGCACGATTTGATACAGGAGGCTGGTGCACCAAGTCAGGCTGCACAGGTTGAACTGGGAGAAATGTTTGTAATGAGGGGTCCTCAGCAACAAATCTCATAGGATTATCAACCAAGCCAACATCCATATCAACATTGGCGTCACAGGCTAAAGAATCTAGGACCTCACCACCAGAAGTTATAGCTGGCGTTGATGCCAGTGTACAACCATTCATTGGAACAGCACAACTAATGGAAGGATGATCCAGATCAATAAAAGCATCTGATACATCCGGGTCTGTATTAAATAATTGGAAATGGGGACCAGCTTGAGTACAAGAAGAGTATGACCAGTTAGACATCCCAACATCATTGACACCTGTATCAAAGAGACCAAAACAAGAATTTGCACCTGCATCAAGAGCTAGATCTTCTAAGTATGAGTCTGTTATTCCAGGATTGACAGCCAATGAAGTACCACTCCCATTTACTCTGTAAGTATCATAGACAGTTTCAGGAGGAACTAAATTGACATTCTCTTCATCGGAATCACTTAGAATAATGATGTCAGCATTCCCTGGTGCCACAGAACTACCATGGTTTATTGCAAGTGTTGGGTCAAAATAATGACAGATAGAGTTGATCTCATTGACACTACTGGGAGATATTTCAACATGCCCACTGTAATCTTGGTTTATACTTGGGTCCTCTTCATCCCCGCCACTTCCAGTGGTGCTACTACTCATTGTTAGTGTCCTTTGGCCATGATTTACAAAACTTCCCTCAAGTTGATTCTTTGAGGAACAAAAGGCAAGCTGAGGGTTTCTTCCTTGCACAATTCCACTGAGATTATTCTTAATTCCGGTCTCAGGACTAAAATGTGCTTTCAAGCCATCTCCCTTCTCGATCTGCCTCGGGATTTTGTAACAGGAAGTAACTTCATCAGTAAGAGCACAAAGAGAACCATCAGGAAAATGCCATTGCCTGAGATCACCTATGTCAACTTTGGTCTTTACAGTCCAAGAACCATCAGGTTTCACCTCAATCTCAGTTATGTCTTCTTCACAATGACCCATCTATACCAATAAGCATATATACATTTTCTCTTGTTAAAATTTTGATGGGCATGCTAGTAAAAATAGGTTTAAGATATTAAGCATAGGAACTACCAAAGTTGTAATGCGGTTGAAGTAAGGATCAATGACAATATCCTCCAAGCAGTAATTCTTAAGACAAATAGGACACTGCCACTGCAACCACGGAACACCTCACTCAGATATATAAACTTGTGAATCAAATACAAAATGAGAATTGCAATACATGTATGTTAGATCACTTACCTTGCGGGAGCGTTGATTTAGTTTCACAAAAGTTTCAAGATCAAAACAGCCCATGTGAGCACAAGGTTTAAATCTGCCAGCAATCTTCATTCTAGAGCCACTCATCTACAGTATAGACATGGTCAGTTAAAAAGATTACTAATGGACCCCAACCCACAAAAGAAAAGAAATGTAAATTGAAATGAATAATATTCTCAACCAACAATTTTAATAGAACTGGTCTTTCTCATTAAACCATTTTTGTGTGCCATAGCTGCAAGCCATAATGACATATTAACAGTGGAATGGACAGAAAAAAAAACACTAGGTTTTTTTTTTTATAAACAGTAGTTATCCTATCAAAATGCAAACATCATGATGCATAAAGATCATACCAGATACCCAAACTTGGGATTATGCTAGATCAAAAGAAAAATGAATCTTTCGCCAAGAATCATAGGACATTATCCATATCAAGGTCAGATGGAACTTCATGACATGTGCTTAATACATCGAAGTGCATGAATACAGAAAAGCCAGGCATACTCACAGGACAGCGAAGATTAACTGTAATCGCCTCTGCAATCACCTCCAAATCACTATCACTATCTTCGTTTGTAGTACTCATCCCACCACCAATGCAACGACAAACACGAGCAAGAGCATCTTCAAAAGACTCACCAACTTTGGGAATCAGGTTGAGAACCTTCGATAGTAAATTGGTCAGCAGAGGAAAAACATTTAGTGACATGGAACTCAAGGCACATTGTTTCTTTGGATCTAAGAGTGAGATGTAGCATAGATGAGCGCAAACAAATATTTAAAACAAAATTAATAAACTTAGGAAGACATTTTTATTAAAATCAAGTTTGCTACATTTTTTTGCAGGCAAATAGAGGCATCAGTAATGTAATGTTCCAAAAAATTGATTTTATGGACATAGCCTTCAAAGAGATGAGCCATCCATTTGTCCCAACAAGTAAATCATATGAATGAAAGGTGGGAACACCTGTTCAACAGTTCGTCGCTTTACGAGTCTGATGCCGAAGCAGAAAACACGAGAATCACATCCTGATAAAGAAATTCTATTTATTCCCTCTCGAATGCATAATTTGATCTGACATCAAGAGCACCGATGTTAATTTCAATAAAACATGTAATGAAAGAATGCTTGACTTTAACTCGAAACAATATCCAATCAAATACAAAGTTGCACAAAAAAAAATGGACACAAACAATGCCAAGTAGGATATTAATCATCTCATAAGAAAGGAGACTGGGGAATGGACTCACTTGTGCACCATCATCACGGCCATTAGCACCAAGAGACTGTGATACCAGTCTATCTAGCATTCTCACGGACATATCTGCATTTAAAGAGTGAAGAACTGTCAACTGGGCTTTTGCATAGCATTCAAGGAAAAAAAACAAGACTTCTGAAATACCAGCTCCACCGGCTTGTCAGTCAACAAATTAAAACAAAATGAACCAACTCCAAGCAACTTGTTTGGAGGGTCTGAGCAATGAGCATACTAGGCAAACATTCCTAAATCACCTATTTTGCCTCTTTTGCATAAAGAGCATCAGGCCTTTCGGGGAGGGGGGGTACTTATGTGGCAAGCTTAGCAGACCAAGTCGTAGGTGAAAGGTGTCATATCTTCTCTAAGTTAAATAAATGCATATCGACCAATAGCACCTTACAACCTTAACCCACTAAAATAAATTGTTTTAGCCAAGGTGTTGCACCTGAAACCCTATCATGATCAAAAGATCCTTGTGTAATGCATCAGATGCATAACAATTATTGTTCACCATACAACACTATTGTTAATCCAAGAGAAAAGCCTAATGGATTGCAACAACACGATACAATCCATCCATTTCATGGCCAAGGAAAGTCTAGTCATTACTGAATTATGAAACATTTCTACACCTGCCCTAAGGACAGCACCAATGCTTAACCAAAGTTACACCCAGATAAAAAAAAAAAAAAGTGTAACAGAAGAGACTGTTCAGCTCATATTAATAATTCTATTACATCTGAGAAAGGAAGTAAAGCTGCTGGTGTACCCATTAATGCATAATGGAAGAAGATCACATTTGCATACCATTAACCTGTAAATTTGCAAAAAGTGGCCACTGCATCCTAAACAAAACATTATCATTGAGAAGCATGCACCAGGCCTACACGAAAACAACTTGAGCATGTAAATTTATCTGTACATGACAAAACTATGGAGGCATGACACTTTTTTTTTATTAATCGTGAATATTCTGCAATCAACGCACCATTCAGGAAACCAACCTGAACATCATATTCACAATTCTGTAGTAGGTGTTGATCTGATCTTGTCAATTGAAAAGTTGTTTCCACTTTCTGCGATGTGATATTACTGGAGAACATTGAAAAAAAAAAATAGAATATAATGGATTACAAGAACACATGAGCCAAAAAATTGAGAAAATAAGAGCTAGAATGGCATATGAACAATAAAAAAAGCCTTAACCCAAAAAAAGGAATTGCAAAATTATAGATCCAAAAAGCTATAGCAACAGTGATAATGCTAACAAAATCAATTTCATGGCTCATTAATTCTTGTCGTGTGATAGGCTTAAGTGGATTCCTTGATTGGATACCCTCCATAGTTGTAGTAGCACTTAATTCTAAGGTTGGGAGAGAGAGAGAGCTCACCCGTCCATTGAAATATTTGAACTCGTTAACTTCACAGGCAATGATAGATGCGCCACAGTAACCCAAAAACTGTCCACAAGAAGCTTGTTAATATAGTAGAACCCTTTGTTCGCGAATCTAATCTAAAGAAAACAGAAGTAAAAAGACTGAAACAAACATAAATCGCCAATAGGAGTCCATTGCGCTTATGGGTGCTGGTCATGCATCAATTCTAATAAGGGAACCAATATGTTGATCCACGTGTAATTTCTCATGGAAAATCATCATATCACGTGTGAAAACATGTCATGCAACACATGCTAAAGGATGTCCCAAATAATAATTTGACATGCCTTTTTGGTATGATTATACCATTTTGTTCTATGAAAATGGAGATCCTCTTTGCTAGGTGAAAATAGAGAGTTTATCCACTTCACATTCTACCTCAGAACTACTTTTTCGTTTCGACATGTAGCAAGCAACAATTAAATAGAGCAAGTTCAAAGTCACATCCATACAGAACAATTATGAGCTTACAATACCTTCATATAGAGAAGAAATTCCATTGTGGACACAAAATCATTTTCAAGTTCGTACACCATTAGAAGACACTAATTATGCACCAGGAAAAGAAAAATAGTGATGGCCATAACTGGACTAATTAGACATGATTCACTTGGGAATATACATATATGACCAAACAAAAAGATAACTATAAAATACATACGGATCTGCTCGGTCAATACGGCATGTTTCACAGTAAAATACAGGTGGAATTGGATGGTCACTCTCCACAGGGTTCTCCAGAAAAATGACGCAACTAATATGTTGTTGCACTTGACATTTTGAATCTATACACTGCATATAGAAAAGCCCCAGTAAGAATTTGAAACAACACTCTACATTTTACAAGGGAAGCAAAAATCAAATAATCAGGCAATGTAAGTGCTCTGAATCCTAAGGTGCTGTGTAACGCATTCAACTTCATAGCTAGCTATCTCTTCCTGCTAAAACTCAAAGATTAAAACAAAGAACTAGATATCCGATTAAGCTGTGACTGCAGAGTTCTTCCACGTTTAATTCAAACCAGAAAAGAAAATTACCACTATGTTTGACCTTACCTGTATCATGAACTCGGTAGGCAGTGAACTTCCACAAGGACAACGAATCCTCTTCTCTGGACTAATGAAATCTTCAACTTCTTCTTTAACACTCATAGTATGAAAGCCACTTGGAGCCCCCACTGCTAAATCTGATGCATCTGTTATGTGCATTTTTCTGGGCAAAATAATTGGTTTAACACACAGCATATGAGCAAGAAACAAGGGGAAATAACACTTTATTTTCCAATAAATAGATGGGCAAAATATAGGTTTAGAAGAAACTAGAAGTATTTTGATTAGAAAACCAAACCATTTGTACAAAACAAGTCAGGAAATGACAGGCAGACACCCACACAGAAACACTACAGAGCAGCCATCAGGATTTCATGCACAGCACATGAAAATAGGAAGGAAAAAAAAAACCTGTAAGCATCATCAATTATTTTCACTACAGCTTCCTTTCCAATCTGCTGTTTCCTTACAAAGCTGCGAGCGGAGCAAACTGCAAAAAGTTTTCATACATGTTAATCACATTTATCAAGAGTTGAATTAAACTGCGCTGAGGCAAGTAAATAAAGAGTTGTGATTCTAAACAAGAGAAACCAATTTCATGACAACATAAGGGATGATTAGATTTCCGAGAAACATTGGCACGAAAGACACATCTGAAATAAAAATAAAATAAAATAAAAGAACAAAAAAAAAGAAAAGAAAAAACCCACAGGCTGATTCCCCTAGTGATTCACACCAGCCCTGACTAACAGTACCAAGGGCAAATAATAAATAACATTCTATCGATGACAAAAATTGCAATGAAACTCACTTTCATCATCTGAGAGCAAACCCAAAACTCTGTCCATTAAATCCTGCACAAAAAGAAAAATATCAGATAAAACAATCATGATTTAAATGAAGGAAAAAGAAGGACCCTGAATAATTATTGAGCCAACAAACAAGTTAAAAATGAGTAAAACCTGCAAATCTTTGCACAAACAATTGCAAAAAAAAAAAATGACAGAAAAAGGAGGACAGAGACCTGCTTCTTCCCTTGCTTTGAAAGACCCAACAGGGATAAAATATCCTTGAGCTCTTTAATTCTAAAATATGCCAACTTTCCCTTCAAGTTAAGCATATAAACATTATTAGCACAGATACATACATGCACGCCTACATACATGCATGCATAAAATAACAAAATAAAATTCTTCTTTGCCACAAAAACGTGAATCAACATCCAAACAAACCACACTTTGATCAACACCACCACTGATAAGTATACTAAATTACTGATTACCTTGCAACTAGCCACTAAATTCATCTCCATCAGCACAAAAACCCTAAAAAATGAATAACAAAACCACAGAATTCAGCCCAAAACCATAAAATCACCCAAACAATAGATGGTTAAAACAAACAGGCCTACCTTTGACTTGAAATTGAAAGGAAGAGAAAAGGACAAGGAACACAGCAGTGATTATACTGAACTAGGGTTTTTAGTGATCAGTAAAGTTCATGACTTTACAAACTTCGGAGAGGGAAAAGGGGGAAGGAAGATGGGTCTTAAATTTGCAGCGATGAATGGTTCGGGTGGTTGTTACATACGAGAACAACGGATTCGAAACGGTTATATAAATTTCATGTTATGGAATTTGTGTACAAGTCCGGGTCCGAGTTCGGTGCATGCAGAAGTAGGGAGTTTGGGGAAACGTGGAGGAACGCTATTGGCTGTCAAATCTTTGGGCAAATGAGTGTGCGACGGTTCGTGGGGTCTTGGAGTTGGTGAGTGAGTACGAGAAACATTAAATGAACATTATCGTGGATTCTGCTGACGTAGGCAGTGTCTTTTCGGCGTGGCTGCCCAAGTCCGTTAGTATTGACTCACGGTTCAACTGGCGTTAGCAAAAAATAATATTAGGTGAGGTGCCCTCTTCTTCATCTCTCTCGAGTCTCCCCACAAAAGTCTCCTCCTGCCTTCCCTTTGTAAATAGATTTTTTTTCCAAGCGTTTTGTTCTTACATGTTCATTTAATGAAAACGTAAGATCATGAGAAACCTCATGGCTTTGAGATTCCGGTTTTCAATTCCTAGATTTTTAATACTTTGTGTATGCAGAAAATTGTTAGTGTCGCATGAAAAAAAACGAAAACATGTTTGATTAATTATAAATTTCTCAGTCTTTTCAAACAAAAGATTCGCGTGCTGTCTTCGTTTTTTATCCCAAAAAATGTGTGGATCACGACTAGTATGTGATTAGTATACAGTGGAAAAAAGAAGGGGATAAGCATGGAGTTTTGTGAGATTGCCAAATCTGTGGTGTGAATTGATTGTGTGCTGGTTTGTTCGAAGATTCTAAATTGTTTTGTGGGATTCACCAATTTTGTGAGTGTGAATTAATTATGTGTTGGAAGTGTTCAATAATCTCCTTTTTAGTGTATGAGAAGGTAAGTTTCCATTTAAAAAAATTAATTGAATTTAGTCAAATTGGAGAGATGAATTTAGTTCAAATCACCACAGTTGAAATTTCCATGTATGGTACGTTTTAGATTATGATCTTGGTGTAAAAATTTACAAATACTACAATCGCAGTTGGATATGTGCTGTACACCAAGAACACTAGAAGGAAAAAATATGTGATCAACAATTACCTCTGCAGGACATCTTGAATATTGGTTTGAAAAGGAAAAAGAAGAAGAAATACGACCAGGTTTTTTTCTTCTTTTTACAAATACGTGTCAACAATTCTCGAACACCGACAATTCCACACCTTTAAACAATTCAAATGGAAAATGGTTGGAAGTTACCTGAGAGGCGGAGACGTTGTCTTTTACCTGACAAATTCGTAAGGAGAAAACATGATGTTTTCCTTGTCCGGTAAGGATTTCATGACGAGGCAAATATTCTTCGTATTGCAAGAAATACACCTACCATGCACGAGTTTGAAACTCGTGGTGATTGGTAAAGCAAATAGAGGAAGGTTCGAAGGGATTCTCGCCAGCTTTGGAGGCCCACATCACTTCGAACTCCGGTAAAATGGTTATTAGATTTATTCTTCATTGTTATCTCGATTTTGAATCTGTAGGGCTGCGAGCACAAACTAACCTGAAAAACTGTACACTAATTTCCCAAAGTAACTTTGGATGCCAATCACAACATAGGTACTAGAATAAGCTAAAGCAGCACAATAACAAGAACAACTTTTTTGGTTCCAAGAAAAGAAAAGATAACTATCTCACGAAAAAAGCAAACTACTCATAAAGGGTTGGTTACATTTGATCACTGCGAATCCCCTCAATAAGAAACCAAAGCCGACACAAAACATAATAAAATTTGAAACAATATTCCAAAATTCACAATGAGATTAAAGCATGGATCAATAATAATCAGGTAGAGGATCGATAATAATCAGGCTGGGACTGAATCACTGCTGTTGCTCCCAGTTTTATTCTGCTTTCTCTCTGCCTGGAGTGATCGGCACAGTGACTCCAGCTTTTCTTTTTGATTCCTTGTTTTATCCAGTTGTTTCTTCAACTTCTCTCTCTGCCAAAAAGAAGAATTCAAAGGGCTTTATGTTTCAGGTAATAGAAAGCATATGTTAATAGAGGAATTTTGCAGTAGTAAATCAGTACTGCACCAAAATCGCTGGAACGAGCAATGAAATGTCTAGAATTTGTATGGGCCGATCACATATAATTAGAGTAGCCAATTGTAGTTGGGGCAAAAGGCTTTCTTGATGTACAACTTAAATTCTACATTTGAAGATAGCACATGGAGGAGGATAATATCCTCCAATGATGGAGGACAGACACACCCCTTGCATGAAGTTGAAGAGAGCAACATGCTTAAAAGCTCATGGAGCTTAAGTACTGGTAAAAATCCATGCTTGCATGTCAATAAAAGCTTAAAAAAAGGAAGGGTTACCGGTTGCAAATAATCGAGAAAGATGTAATCTACAAATGCAAGCCAACCATACCTCATCAACAAGCTCAATCAGCATAACATCTGATTTCTCGCTCTTGCTCTTCAAGAATGTATTTTCTTTCTTGAGTTCCTTGATCGATTTTGCCATCTATTATTTCCGCGACAACAAGGAGAAATGATTACTCAACACACATAATGCACACAGCACTGAAACAGAGAGAAATCAAGAATAGGCACGTTAATAAAATGTATGTTCTCTTTAATAGAAATGCAAGTGTACCTTGTCAATCTCTTGCTTAAATGTTTCAAAAACCTCATTGCTCTTTACCAACGCTTCCTGCAAAATCAACTTAGCACTTTAGATCCCTCAATGTTAAGTTATTATGAATGGAATATGTAAGTTGTGGGAGATGGATTATATATAGTACTCTCTAACTCGAAAATAATTGCCACGGGCCACAGACATCACAATGACAAAGTGGAGCGGGATTAAGAAGAGATTACAACTTTTTTTTTCTTTTTTGGTTAAGGGAAGCTGATGATGATTTTAGCTAATTAGATCAGCTGGCATCAATATTGTACAAGGACAAAAAAAAAAGGAATCTTAGCATACCACCCTTTATCAAGTGTTACCAGGACATGAAACTTGAAATTCACATTCACTATCCAATTTAAAATTCATGTATAATGATGTAAGCTGAAGCATAACAGCAAATGAAGTTGACCTGGAATTGTTGGAACTTGTCTCCATCTGCTGTCAACTGCAAACGCAAAGTCTTTTCAGTTGCCAATAATTGGGACACCTGTTCTGCATATATTTTCATCTGTGACTGCTCCTGAACTAATTTTTCTTCATGCTGTTTGATCTTCAAATCAGCAATCTGAAGTTCCAGTGTTTTCTGCTTTAACTGTGAATTCAAATTCCAAAAACAAGATGAACAACAACTTTACAAGTACTTAAAGACAAGGAACCAGTGAGCATTCTTCATATTCAAGTAAAGCATAAATTACAAACCTTTTGTGCATTTTGCTGTTCAGAAATGGCATACTGATCAGCAAATTCCTTCAGCTTTTTTCTTAACCTAAGGATGAAAAATCAGGTAGATTATGTTGAGAGCAATAGTATTCACACTTCATATGTTTTAAAGAACCATTGATAGGTGTGAGCGGATAAGTCCTGGATAAATCCAAGAAAGCATCCATGATCTGGGCATGAAAGGGTAGGGACAGAGGACAAAAACTGAGACAGCTAAATCACAAAATTTTGTTTGTGACTACACAGCTATGGTGATTCTTATTTATGATATAGAGATGCCTCTTGCGTGGTTATACAATCTCAAAGATTCAAGGAATCCAATTCCATTCTGCTTCAATTCTTATTCATGAAAGAGAAACATCAAATACAGCTACGGTCATTACGTATTGACAATTTTGTGTACCAGCAGTAATTTTAGGAAAGGGGAATTTGGAGACAGACCTATCTGTAATAAACAGGCTGCTCACTACTCGAAACTGAACCGTCATAGTCAAGCCCAGAATATTTATCATTGCAACAATATTACTATTATATATTGATTCATCCACTTCAAACAAAAAATGAAATTACTATAAAATTTGATAATTTTGCATGTATTTTATATTTGTCTTACATCTCATTCTCCTTCAACTGAGTGAGAGATTCCTCCTTCTGCTCTTCTAGCCTGTTGCTCACGTCCTATAACAGAAGACACTAGTTATTCCAGTTGCATCAGATGGTTCATCCTCCCAGGAAAAAGGAATGATGCAAGTGTACTACAGCTCGATACTCAATCTCAATTGAGTGAAAAATGCTAACCAAACCTTTATTGCATCTTGGAATTTGGTTGATAAATCCAATCTCAAATGTTGCCCCTCTGTTGATACCCGTTTGCATTCATCCTGTCAAATTATCACCCCATCACTTCCTATCTTAATTAGGAAAACAAGTTCTCATATCAAATTTGTACGAGAAACAATCCACTGAATTAAATAAAGCACAGTTTGTGAATGAAAAATACAAGTTCAGAACTTGAACAGTTTCTTTCCCTTAAGAGTGTGTTATTTTCAAGAGTAGGGATAGATGATAACAGAACTTTAAAAGCCATCAACTGTGGGAAAAGTCAAGGACCTCAACAGATTTTGCATGCTCAAAATACTAACCCAAACATTACCAATCACATGTAAAGTATCATCATCTGAAACAAGTAACAACTTTACAGTTCACTCAGTGTGGATAGATACAGTTTAAAAGCAAGTATACCATCAACATTTTATTCTGGCGTTGCAACTCTCTGCACAGCGACTCAAGCTTATCACGAACAACAATAGCTGCAAAAGAATAAGGGAAAAGGTTACCGAGCATGAGTTTGATCTATCTTCAAAATTGTAAAGATTTTAATGAAAATCACAATGGGTATCATGATTTTACAAACAAAAATCGATAACAAATGGTTTTAATTTTGATGTAGTTGTCTCTTTGATCCTGCAAAGATTGTATAAAATGCTACAATGAGCAATTCAAGGAAAAACAACTTCAATGGTCAATCCATTTGTCACCAGCTTCTGACAAGTTTTTTTTTCATTGGAGAAAGCAAAGGAAGGTATTTTGGCAGGAATCTGGAAGACCTTGGCAAACTTGTTCTCAAAAAGGAGGAATTATCCCTTAATTTAACAGTGTTTTCCTGTAAATGTGAAGAAGTGATGTTCTAGATTTCAGAGATCAACATATTGCAAGCCCAGGTAACAAGTGAAAGCCATTTTCTACATTAAATTCCTGCACGAAATGTGGTTTGCTTCCTTTTCATAATTGTGGGTGCAAATCTTATAAACCAACAAAACATGTCCTAGTTATATTGTCATGAAATTATGCTAGTCTGAAAACAAATATCTGAACAAGGTATGCTACATCCAAATCAATTATACTTAAGGAAATACTAAAAAGAAGCTTCAAAATTTCTTCTCTTTAAGGATGTATTAAGTTTATCAAATACAATGAAAGTAAGCTTCAGGTACTACAAACACATTCAAACTCACCAGCATCTCTTTCAGTAAGCACTTGTTGATACTTCAAAGTGAACTCCAGAAACTCCTTTTCTGACTTGAAGGTTCGTTTTGCATTCTTACGTTTTGTTTCAGTAGCTTCCTGAAGGCAATAAATGAAGTACAATGAATCACAATAGTAATACTTCCTATATAGATGGAAATATGGGATGTTCATAAAAATAAAGCACATCCAGGAAAACAAAAAAAAAAATACTGCATGGTAGTATGCATGTTGTTGTCAAAATGGCATGACAGTATGGAGTTGGATGGCTGAAAAAGATGGCAGGCCTTACTGTCAAGGAATTATAGGAACAGGAAAGAAACGAACACACAACTGTGCAGTCCTCACACAGAGATCAAAATGCATTTAAGTAACTAGAAATAAGAAAAAATAAATTAGCTAGAAGTCTCTTTAGTGATCAAACTAATCAAGGTAGGTCACTGACTACTTTTCTGCCTTTCTGTAACTCAGTGCTTTCTGATGAAGATATTTCTTTTACACCAGTGGCTTGTGAGTCCAAACCTCCTTGAGTGGCTGCAAAGGAATGACCAAGGGCCAACAATGTAAAATCAGAAACTCAAAACAAAATTGGAGTTATGAAAGCAATTGCCATGGAAGAGAAGATAATTACATCTATCTGAACTTTGAGAACTCCCTTGAACTTCGATTACCTCGCTGCATCTGGACACCCCAACAGAAGCCTCAGGAACTAAATCATCTAAAACAGGCTTGGTAAGTGTACCCTCTTCCTGCCACGCGCCCTGATCAGGCTCAACTACCAAGTGCACTGAAGCATCACATCCATCAATATCAGACAATGGAACAGGGAAATTTCTCATCTTTTCAGGCTTCTCGGTACCATTCTGACTGGTTTGAGACTCATTTGCAGCCAACTCCTGTAATGCTTCACTCACATGATCCACTTTACCAATACTATCCTCCTTGCAGTCGCTGACTGGCTTCTCTTGCTCTGAAGTTGGAGTTTGAGGAGCCACGGGTTCCATTGAGCTGTCAACAAACCCATCTGGCAAAGAGTCTACTTCAGGGAGCTGATTAGCAACTCTGTTCTCCATTTTACCTATTCGAACACTAAATATCAAGACAAATTGCTACAACAACAAGATTCATCGCTTAACTATAACTAAATGTAAAAGAAAGCGCAAGTTTTTTTCTCTAGACAGCCTTTTCCCTTCTCAAAATTGAAAAATTGCAATAACTTAACATTGTTGCATCAATTGATAATCAAACAAAGAACCGGACATTAACCTCAAACAACAATGCAACATGATTCCAGCAGCTCATCCATTTTTACACTTTCGAGACCAAAGTAAGAAGAACCCAGTTCGTAAGAACAAATCAAAATCCCAATCAGCAACTGGGCTTTTGCTTTTTCACTTACAATTCCACCATTATATATATAACAAAAAAAATAAATCAAAAACTACATAGAAGAATGAACAATTGCATGTAAAAGAGGAAAGAGAGATCAAGAGATTACCATATAAGTAATGAGGACCAAATTGACAAAGAGGGAGAGAGAGTTTATGAAAAGAACTCAAAAAAGTCACAAACTTTGTTGCTCGTAGCGGGGTTTTAATCCTCCTGGTTCACTATGTAGTGGCAGCAGACGACTTGTCGTTGTAGCGAAACCAGGTTTAGTTAATTCTAGGTGGTAATAAACTAATAATCCTAATTCCTCAATTCAAACACAAAGACTCCAGCTGGATCACGCCTTACGTGGCTCCTTCTCGCTATATAAAACTGCCCCCATAACCCGTTGTGGTCTTCTCGCTGTTAAAAATAAAAAAAAATTAAAAACCAAAATATTATCTCAAAAACCGTTTCTTTCACTCCCAAAGAGAGAAAGACCCCGTTGCCCCATTTTAGTCTCTCGCGCCATGGACGATGAGGCAAGCAACAGCAGCAGCGGCAACAACAACAACAACAACAACAAAAACCTTACAAATGACAATAATAACAAAAGTCCTGTTCTTGGTGGGTTCTTGGATGCAAGCAAAGCAGAGAAATCAGTTTGGTTGATGAAATGTCCTTCAATAGTCTCTCGTTTTCTACGAAGCCAAGAACATGAAGTTGGTGATGGTGATGCCTCTTCGCCACCTGTGGCTAAAGTCATTGTCTCTGTTGACCCTCTTAAAAGCAATGATGATGATAATTCTGCTACAGAGGTTAAAAAGATACAACCTGTTTTTGTGTTTCTTTCCTTTTTTAAGATATGTTCAAGTTTATGTCTTTTTGGTTTCTTCTTTGCCTTGCATGGTTGGTTTTTGTAGGTTTGATGGTTTATTTGCGTTGTGTGGTTCCTTGGGGTTTATGGGTTCCCTTTGTTTTGAATCAAGATTGTGTTTTCTTTTTCTTTTGCTGGCTGGATTTTGTGCCGTGTCATTTCTAGGGACTAATTTGTGTGGTTTTGGATTGTTTTGGTTAATGGTGACATTTTACTGCAGGATTATCCGAATGCATTAAATTTCGAGTTGAGTCTTGTTTTGTTTTGTTTGGTTTTCACACTTCACGATTTCTTTTGGTTTCTGCATTTCACAAGTTATCACACTCTTATGGAATGTGGTGTTATTTTTCAGTTTCGTGTCATTTTGATTTTCTTTATCTGTAATGTTGTGTATCGTGTTGCTTAGTTTTAATGAATTTTGCTAATGAGAATTGAATTTCACGTATCAAACTAAATATTTATGTCTATTATCTTCAGATTTCCCTTTTCAGGAATTGTGGTCCGCAAGTTAGTAATGACCTTTTCTACTTTAAGAAAAAAATCTTAGATGAGGCGACTTGTTGTTTTTCTGTTATGTTGCGACTTGCATGTTTTTGTTTTTCCTGTTGGATTGGCTAGTGGGAATTGAAGGCAGAGTGAGTCATAACTTTGTGCTTGGAAGATTTCTTAGGAAGTACATCAGTATCCGGATGGAAATATTTGAATTGCTGTAATCATCATGTTCCCATGGAAAAGAATCTATTTCATTTTGCAAACTTGATATCAAATGCTTTCAATCCTTTCTGGTATTCCGATTGTTAATCCTTTTCAAGTGCAACATACAGTAGATGAGTTAGAAGATGGTGTGTTCAAATTGTTTTATTTCTTAGCGAGTAGTGATCATGACATTAAAATTTTCTAATTTCATCAGCATTGACTAAGGTTTGAAAGGACTTGTTGGATTGTAGAGCTCCTTTATGTGGTGCATACGAATGAATTTGCACAGACAGAATTTGATAATAACGAGCTTCTTGGTACTATGTTTGCCTTGATTTCTGTTCTTCTTTTCCTTGGGTTGAGTGAAGATGTCACAATAACTAGATCAATAATTTAGATTAATTCATGACATCAATGAAAAAATTCGGGAGATGATATAGCATTTCTTTTGTTGTTTTGGGACGTCTATTGTACTGCTTCACCTTATCTAAGTCATCCCCTATCATATTCAGTTCACTATGGAAATGGCTGGCACTGGACCTGGAGATGGACTCAAGTCTTACTCTATGGAAATGTCTAAAGACTTAGTTGATATGTCTGTGTTTTCTGAGTCATCTCAAGGTAAGCATGCTTCTGTCTTTGGAGCCCATGTCATGAAATTCACTTTCCATGAAGAACACTTCAGATCATAGTTAATTTATCATTTTTATTTGACAAAATAGCTTGCATAAATTCCCTGTTTTGCCTCTCTATCCAAACTGCGGACAATAGTAACCTCTTAAGATGGTTCACTTCAAGGAAAAGCAAGCCAGTGGATCATTTTTTTGGGATAGCTAGAAAACTCTAGGTTGAATTTTTCTGCACTGTATTGCCACTGAGCAATAACTTAAATATAACTGCACATGCTACAGAGAAGGGAACTCATAATGCTGATTGACTAACTAATATAAGATCTAATGTGAAGTTAGGAATCAAATATCTTCCTGATCCTCTACCAGGACTCCTGAACTTACTTTCAGCTGATCATTGTAGGTTTGCTTGTAATAGTATCCATGATAATTAGTTAGTATTTGTGTCCTTGGGCCTGTGGGCCCTTCTCTGTACCAAAAAAAATGCACATCAGTTCGTCATGGAAATGGAACTCTTACTTTCTTCAAGAGAATATGCAATTAGTATATGCTGTTTTTTCTGCCTGTTTACTTGGATAGCAAACAGCTGGTTTCTTGTTCTAACTTCTAACTCATAAAACATGTTTCAATTTTGGCAACTGAACTTTGGAAGCTGAACTAAAGTTGGTGAAATTCCATTGTTTTATAGGAAAGCTGTCTGTGGAGGGAAGAATACTGAACAAATTTGATGTGAGGCCTCATAGTGAAAACCTTGAGAACTATAGAAAAATCTGTCGTGAAAGAACAAAAAAGTACATGGTCAAGAGTAGACAAATAAAGGTCTGCTTTACACTAAACATCTTTTCTTCATGCTTTTTATGGATGATCAATTCTCTTTGACCCTCTCCTTGTTCCCAATTTCAGGTCATCGACAATGACACTGGGAGTCATATGATGCCTATGCCGGGGATGATTATATCTGGACTCGCTGTACTGTCCTTTTTCTACATCTTTGTCAATGTTTTTTCACCTTGCTTTATGTGGAGGCACTTTCTTTTTTGCTATTACCTGATAGATTAGTGATATTTATGATATGGACTATTCTAAACATTTGTGTTTGCAATAGGATAAGAAGAAACTGCCAATCAAGGCATCAGATATGAAAAGGACGAGAAGAGACCGTAGAGAAATGGAAGGGATTATGTTTAAGCTTTTTGAAAAGCAACCAAACTGGACACTAAAACAGCTGGTCCAAGAGACAGACCAACCTGAAGTATGTTTTTTGACCACTTAGTTTTTGCAAATGTGCTTATGCTACCGTTTGGATCTTAGTAACAATACTGCGTGTAAAAAAATAATTAAAAATTCTATGTGTATGATACCTAGAATTAGTGGTCAGAGTTCTTTTTAGTGCTGTATGTCATATTTTCGATCTTCCAAGTCATTTTACGTGTCCATATTGTTGCCATATGATGCTGTATTGAAAGCATGCAAAAACATATTGCTTTTAGAGGAATATATGATTTCATGAACTATGCAATCATGAGTTTAACAAACTTTGCTACGCATGACCTTTAGATCAACAGAGAATATAGTGTATATTTGGACATTTGACTTGTTAGGCACTGTTTCTAAATATGGGTCTTTACAAAGCTGTAAGACAAGTTGGGGTGCTCTGATTATCTCTTTGTTTGTGTAGGGTGAAAGTGCTCTAATTTGATCTTCTCATAGTAATTTGAAGAATTCCAGCATTATGCTTACCTGCTATACCCATGTTTAAACATTACAGGCTCCTACTATTTAGTATATTACTACTTTTGGTTTCTGTTATGAACTCATCCTTTAACACCATGATAAGACTTTTCTTCTATGGGGGTCAGAAGTAAAATTATTCGCCAAATTTCAAGCTGTTCAGCTATGAAAAGTACATGCACTCTGCATCCAAACACTAGGCAAAAGTTCTTTGAGCCTTTAGTTGAAATTCAAATATCTCTCACTAACAGGTTCAAATGGGCATGAGCTTTTTCGTCTTTTTGTTAACTTGACTGTTCAAATGGGCACGAGGCATGTCTTTTTAGAATGGTCATGACCACATGCTTCATGTTAGTTGACCTCATGATTGCATCCTTTCATTGGATGGTTTTCTACACCTTGTCTCTGGATTTTGAATGAAATTATTCGACTCATCAAAACCCTAATTTTGGATGCTAGGGTTCTAAGATTTTACATAATATTGTTTCTTGCAGATTTTAGCAATTCTATCTATTTTAACCAGGGTTTCTCTATGCTGAGAAATTCAGAAGCTCTGTTTATCTCCAATATGGAACTTGTTTCAAAATTCAGAATAACTGTGACTTTGCATACTTCTTTTTATTTTTGAACATTTCGAACAAGCCTGGGCAGATGGTGCTCCATGAATTGTCACACTAGAATAACTTTATCATCTATTGACCATCCTTCTTCTTCCTTCCCCCTTCTGGATTGCAGACAAAAAAAATATAGTTTTGGCTGTTTCAAAAACTTATGCGGCCAGCCACCAGGATCTTTTAAGGCTTATGTGAAATACCTTTTATTTTCTTTTGAAATGCTTGTTTTAAGATTTGCTTTTTTGCCATTTTCTCTGTTGAATTTCAGTATAGAAGTATTTTGTCCTCGCCTTCTCTGTCTCATTATTACCTTGTCTTTCTGCAGCAATTTGTTAAAGACATGCTTAAAGACCTTTGTGTCTATAACAACAAGGGAAGTAATCAAGGATCATATGAGCTGAAGCCGGAATACAAGAAATCAAACGAGGAACCAGCGCCTGAATAGATTTTAGTATTGCTGATGAATGACTGCAGAAAGGAGCTCTATTAATAGTAATTTGTACTGTTCTCCTTTTCCCTAAACTACTTTCCTGATGCCCTCTTTCTAATGAAATTGACTTGTATGCAAGAGGGCAGGCCGTGAAGGAAACAGTAGGCGTCTTTGCTTTTTAACCTCTAGTTTTCAGATCAGCACACGATGGCAATTTTGTCAACTTTCTGTAAATACAAACTTGGCCACATATTTCATTCAGGGTATTGTCATTTACGAGAATGTTTAATGTCTGACCCTTTCAACTATGACTGTTCTTTCATTTTCTTGCCAAACAAAGGCTGTCCTTGGCTACTGATCAGTGATTTCTGAAACTGGCGCATGTTGTGAATTTGTTGGTATGGGACCAGTCATGATAATGTTTGTTTATGTCCCACGGATTGCAAAGGTAAATGGTAAAAAATACAAGGATTTTGTTCAGTAAACAATAAAATTTGCCCAGTTAACTTATAGCAGAGAGCTAATTTGGTCATTTGCAACGAGCTCGTGAACTGATTTTTGCCTACCCAAAAGAAAATGTTAGCGGAGATAATGGCTGGTTAAAGGATTTGAGTTGGCTCACACAGCACCTCAGAATGAGTGGACTTTTCCTTCAAAAAAAACTTCACCACATGCTTCATGCATGGACACCTTGTCAATGTTTAAAATGCTTCAGGTCTTTAAACAGTGCTGCAAAAAAGATATTTCCATGGCGAAATAAAATAGTAATAGTGCCAAGAATCATTTATTAAAATTGCATTATCAAGAGTCAAGACTGTTTTAAAATTAATCAAAGGTGCTTGAAGTCATCAACCACCTTATCGCTAACTTCCAACAAGACCAAAAGCAGAGATCTTGAAAGCCATCTGTATCCATTCACGAGGATGATTAGATTTTGCTCGAACATCACTTTTACTATTCCCAGACTTACTGTTAGTGGGAAAGATATATACCAAGCACATGACTTTATTTACCTGGTCAAGTAATTCCAGCACTTGTTCCTCTCGACCAGTATCTCAGCTTCTTAAGCACTAGATTGTAAGATGACAGGACTCTGAAAAGGATGGCATAACATTGCTATAACGAAGAGTTAGTAAAAACCCATTAAACTTGGTGTATAATTAATTTTAGAATAAGTTTTTGGCTCTTGATTGGGAAGATTGAGAGTTAAAATACTTATTGAAAAATAAATAAAAACTCAGGAAAAAAAAAGTTGAAATACTTTGATACACATGTTTCTCCATTATTTTTTATTTATAGGTAAAATTTCATGTTCTTTCCCTTGATATTAGGCATTTTTTTTTTGGATCTTAGCTAATTAGATGATTATTATCTGATAATATGCCTAGAAACTACGAATCAATTGAGTTAATTGTCAGTAAGATATTTGTGATACAATGGAAAACCCAAATTTAGTATTCACGGATGGAAAAGCCTGTGCCTTTTTTTTATATAAAGAAGTAATATATTATCTGTAAGGAATATTTTTTCTCTCGTTTTTTTAAAGAGAAAATTAGGTTAACAAATCCATAATTCCGAATCCTAATCTGAAAAGGAAATAACGAAGAATCCCAACCCTTATTTAAATTAAGAATAAAGCCTCCATCCAGCTCTGACCAAACCAAACAACACAAACACATGTTACTCGAACGTTGACATTTACAAACACTAAACATCCAAGGCGTGTGCTTAGCACGTCGTCGTTTACACCCTCTCTTTCTTCTCTTGAACAATTTTCTCTCTCTCTCTCCTTTGTTACCTAACTTTGATTCCTTTCTTTGTCTCTTCAATCCCTCAAAAAAACCCTTTTTTACTCACTTTTTTCTATTTTGATTTCTGGGTTTTAATTATAACATCAGCGCAAGAGGTATGGCATCTTAAAGTTTCTTGCTTTCTTTCGGTTTTTTAGATCCTTGTTTTTGACGTTTTTTCTGGCATTGTTTGGTGTTTTGCTTTATTTCATTATAATTGAGATTTGTTGATTCCAGAGGGTTAATGGTTTGCTAAAGTTCGATAATTTAGAGGTTTAAAGAAAAAAAACTTTAATGGGGTTTTCTGGAAGTCAAATGGGTTTCATTTTTTTCCGGGTAAAGACAATTCGATAAATCTTAAACTCTGTAGCTCTTGTAATAAAAAGCTTTGTGTAGTGATCTGTTGAGATATTAGATGATGTCCGGTTTTATTTAGTTGTATTCTTTTTTTAAGAGTTATGTTCAGTTTTTATAATTGTTGGTATATAATTGAAACTGTACCTGTGTGTTAATGATGCTTGTCTCTTTGTTAAAGTTTAGATTTTGATAGCTAGAACTTCTGATTTGATGAATTGTTTGTGTTTACTGGGCATATGATCTCACGCTTTGCAATCAAAATCTTGTGTGTGTTTCTTCAGTTTCTGAGATTGGTTTTACAATCTTGATCGGTGGTTGGTATGATTCAGAGTTGTGGTCAATTTTTATTCTTAACGTTGTTTTGAGAGTTTGATTTCATGTTTGGAAGTTTATCATTTCATGTTCATAAGATGATGAAGGCATTTATCTTTATGCTCTTTCCTCTTTTTGTGCAGGTAATCTTGATTTCTGATAAAGATGGACTTTTTCTTCAGAGGTCTAAGTGAGGATCCCGCACCTTCTCAGCTAGACATCCATAGGTGTCCCTTTCTGAGAAACATTAATGAGCCCACTAGTTTTTCCCTTTCCTCATCCATGCCTTTCCCAATGCCTGTAAGTTTTCTATTTTTGCTCAGTTTTGCTTAAATATAAGCTTCTTCATCTCAATTAGGTATTGGTTCAGGTGTTGCCTCATTTATTATACCTTGTGCATTTCCTGAGACCCGGAAAACTGTATTGTTGCTCGGAGCTTGCCTGGCCTAGTATGAAACCAATAGATTCTGAACCTGGGCTTGCATCTCACCTGTTACTTAATCCGATGTTTTGTCCATTGCACCTTTGAAATTGGTTAATTGGAATGGAACATGCGACTAAAATTTTGATCAATCTTTTCGCTAGGTGCGCATGGGTAAGGGTCCAATTTTTGAAGATGGTCCCAATTTTGACATGGCTTTTAGGCTATTCCATGGACATGATGGAGTAGTCCCACTTTCTGAAAGATCTTTATCAAATGCTGAGAAAGTAGAACCTCAACTCGCTGTACCCAAATTCAATCCTTTAGCTGCAAAGGCAGCCACCATCAGTCTTTCATCCTTTGGAGCTGGGGGACCCTTCAGTTTTGATGCGTTTTCTAAGAAGTGGAATAATCAGAAGAAAAACTCCAATTCATCCAAGAAAGGGTCGTCTTCACAGGTAAATAAATGTTGATTTCTAGACTGTTGCATATATGATGAAAAACAAATTTGGAACTTTAAATTGTGTCTCAGCTCTCCCCTTTTGACAAATTTTTATGATGATGTTTCAGGGAGGACAATCTAATCATGAGGCATTGAGCAATGAGTGGCTGCAAACTGGAAACTGCCCTATTGCGAAATCTTATCGGGCAGTTAGCAGTGTCTTGCCACTTGTAGCTAAGGTTCTGAAACCCCCTCCAGGCATGAACATCAAGTGCCCACCTGCAGTGATTGCAGCCAGAGCAGCTATATCACGAACTTCCTTTGCAAAGAATCTCCGGCCACAACCCTTGCCCGCAAAAATACTTGTGATTGGGATGTTGGGTATGGCAGCAAATGTTCCTTTAGGAATATGGAGGGAACACACCAAAAAATTTTCGCCATCTTGGTTTGCTGCTGTCCATGCTGCAGTTCCATTCATAGCCATGCTTAGGAAATCCATATTGATGCCAAAGTCAGCCATGGCACTTACCATTGGAGCATCTATATTAGGACAGGTTATTGGATCTAGGGCAGAGCGATACCGGCTGAAGGCAGTAGCTGCCAAGAGAATGCCTCTTGCCGAAACACCTGCCAGTAGCTCCAGTCAGTTGCAAGTTGTTGCTGTTAAGAGTGGACATTGCGGCGCTCTAGTGGAATATCCAGTTTCCCTTCAGATGGCAGGGAATTCCTCTTCAGCAGCAGATGTGTTCTGTTAATTCTTCTGTCTTGGCACTTAATTGTTTACCCCATCTTTGTGCTTTTACATTATTGTAATTTGTGTCCAACAAGGGGTGGTTGCCTGCTCCTTGTTTTTCCATGATTGTCGCTGTTTTCCTTTCCTGTAAAGACCTGATTCCGGCAATTGAAGAAATAAAAGATAATAAATCATGAGTGATTTATTTATTTATTATTCAGGCAATTCTCTGTCCTGACAAATATCTTGGAATGCTTGATACTTGAGATCTTGTCATCTTTCCAACAAATAGGAATTTTTCTGTGCGTATTAAAACTTAAAAAAGTGACCGAATAAGATAGCAATGCATTATTATGAATAAATCATTCAAAATTGCGATAACTAATTTTTCCATGCTCAACCTATCATTCAACATCTGTGAGATCCACGTTTCATTGCTTGTCACTTTTTCCCTATCTCCATAAGCCATCTAGGGAATTTTCAACAAAATCCTGCTGAGATATCCAAATGGCCCTCTCTTTTCTTAGTGGCAATCGTCCATGGGAGCAGGTCAACTAATTTGCTTGAACCCAGAACACTAGTTTATATTGGATTTTAGTACTTTGAGCTGCAGTTTGTTCTTGACGAACGAATGACCTGGTCCCTGTTTGTGTTCAACATTCCATTGTGTAGGGTTTGTGGGGTGCCTGTTTTGACACTAATGCTTTTGTCGAGTCTTCAAATCCTGATCAATTGCAAGATAATTACTTTTTTCCTCAAAAAATCAAACCACTCAAGTCTAAACTCCACTGATAAAAAAAAAAAAAATATATATATATATATTCAAAACTCACTTGACACTACTTACATGTCCACCTGTTAAAAAGAATTACGAGGAAGTTGGTCAATAGGCTATTAAGAATTTTGAAATTCATGGATGTTAAAACACTTTTGACAGTGGTAAAACTAAAACTACTCCAAAACAAATAACCACCACATTAACTAAAGGGGTGAGAGCCATAGTGACGTACAGAAAAAATGGGAAGCATATCACCACTTTACTCATAGTCTTGAGAAAATGGTGAGTTTTTCACTTTATTTTTGGTGATGTACTGTACTGTTGAGTAATTCTTTGAAATGGGTTTTTGTTTTTGGTTACAGATAAGAATTGATGGTGAAGTTGTTAAAGAGCCCTATACAATCCTTGGGTAGATTTCTGTTAAAAACCAAATAAAAGAATTTCATGTGTATTTTTTGTGTAGAAAGGGATCATGATTTTTTAGGGATGGTTCGGAATTGGCCTATCATAGGCTCCGTGGAGAGAGCCTGATGCGCCTTGCTTCAAGTTTCATGTGAAGGTGATGATCAGATTGCTTTGAACGAGCTGTCCGGTCTTCAAGGTTTAATGCAACTCTAGTGGAGGGAAAGCAAGGACATCTCTTCCCTAGCAAGCCAAGGATCACATCCTGTTCATCACCTTCATCAGGTTAGCTACTGGTGCTGAATAAATGAATGACTAAATTTTGGAAATGTGCACGTGATAATTGCACTCTTTTTCCAATTTCATTAGTCAGTCAGGAGGAAGCTTTGCTTATGAGGACTACTTTACACTACTACATTGCATTGATATGGAAATAAGAAATGCTGACAAGCGAAGACCTGGCATAATTTTCTTCTGTTCTGCTTTAACTGAAGAAACGGTTCTTGACATAATAGTGTGACAGCCAATGTCATGGTTGTAAACCAGAATATATTTTGCTGATAAAACGTATTCGATTCCCTCATGTATAGCAATACCAACATGGAGCAGAGAATAAAATGGAAGATTTCAAAGATATACCTAGCACTAGTGAATGGGATACTGAATCAGGATAGGTAACACCTTGGCTCAACCACTGTCTTTTGCTTCCTTTTCTGTTTGTGGCATTTGTAATCTTCTGGTTATGCTGTGATTTCTTCTTTGGTTGGCAATGATTATTTTGTGTTTATAATGCTGACAACTTGAAGAACCATCTGTATCCAGTGGTTGTTTGTTTTTCTCAATCACGCCATTCCTTGCAAATAACTTTTCATGATAAGAATCAGGATAGGTAACAATGCGTTTCCCTGGAGTGGCCAAAGGGCTGTGTGTTGCTTCACCCTCAGGTTCATTAAATCTTTCCCTTCTCTAAATAAAATTTATGTTTTTTTTCTCCTCTCAATAACTCCTAGTTACTGCATAAATTCAATACTATATAGAAATTTTTTAGTTGTGTTTTCTAGTCTCCTGAAGTGTCCTCGCCTTTGAATGTTTGTTATTCCACTATTTGCTGTCAAGATCCTCCTTTTCTATTTTGAATGTATTTCTGATCATGTTTATGTTTCGCTAATGGTCAAGCCAGGATAATCATCTTTGAGCAAAGTTGAAGTCCATGAGAGAGATGCACAAGGAAACCACACATTGGTCCAGGTATTCTGCACGCTTCACTTTGTACATTTTGAATGTCTTAGCGCACATATGCAGTAGCTTTCTCTGATTCAACATCTGAAGAAATGGAGGGAAAGTAGTGGAACATCATTTAACTTTTTTTCTGAACCTTCAAGTACTTGTTAATATGTTTTGACAGGCTGAGATTGAATCAGGACGCCCACGCCAGATTTGCCTTCACTCTTTCATAGGGCATCCTTTGCTGGGTAGACCATAGTGTGGATAGTTTTTTACTGTGTATTTGAATGAAGTCTACACCCTTGTCAACATTCAGAAGGCAATTGATATGGGAATGAAAGCTGTTTATCGCTACAGAGTGTTTATTATGGTTCATTAATTGCTAATTCGATATGTGCTGAGGTTAAAAGAACTTATGAATTAAATGAATTCCTTGATCAAGGATAAAAAAATGTAGGAGCCAAGCCCTACTACAAAGCTATATATAATAGTTACTAGATCAAACCAGACCCCAGTTGTGTAACATATATCAAACAGAGTTAAAAGGGCTGCATAGAAAAAATAAATAAAAAATAAAAAAACAGAAAGAGAGCTTTTTGCTGAATCATTAACAATTCATTGCATCCCAGAGTAAAAGTTTTCATACTCTTTTCCCCTCTTAGGATTAATAAAAGACACCAATGCAAGATTTCCAGGAGATGTTAAGCTAAGATGGACAAGAGATCACTGCGAGATTGTTTTTATGAGATACACTAAAAAACAAGAAAAGGAGCTGTTTTTTTAAAAAAAAAAAACTTTTGGTGATTTTGTGCTACACAAAGCTTCATGATCGGCTATAAAATTTGCTCAACTATTCTTTAAGCAATTCTAGGTGATACTCTGCTGCAATTTTTAAGATGCAAGAGGCTTGATGTTCTCTTTCTTCAGTTATTTCTTCCTTGGTTAACTGCAAGAAATATAAATTACAGCACCTATCCCATCCATTTTACGCGCACAGGCTGAAGCCAAAGAAGTGATGAATGTCGCTACCTCTTTCCTGCCGCGGTTTGAGCAGGGGTTGAACGCCGGTGTTCTTAAGCAATAAGATTTTACCGTGTTCAAGTTTTTTTCTCTTTCTTTTACACAAGGTAAACGTTTACACGATACTTAACCTTTCAAGTCTCAAAACCCATTAGTTGAGCGTTCCTGATTCTAAAAGGAAACAGGATAAATTTGCAGAGTTCTGTTGATGTGCATGAAGGGGTCAATTGTCTCCAAGATTAGGTTTTTGAAAGCAGGGGGGTGGCTTCCGATGTCGCCCTACCCAACAACAAATTATTTTTGCATTTTCCATCAAATACAACAAATAGCTGCAATAATACAGACACCTAAAATAACTTTACCAAAAAGATGGGACTGAGAAACCGTCTAATGCCCTAACATTCCATTGAAAATACAGGAACTATGATACAAAGCGCGGCAAAGGAAGAATTTGCCACTGAGGACGTCCTAAAGATGCCCTCTTAACACTCCTACTACCTGCCTATGTCCCCCTTACCTCTCCAAGATTCTTCTTCTCTGAAGACAATTCCACTTTGCCCACCATACTGATCAGCTTTGGCATAGTGCCGTTTAATGGCTGCCACAGGATCTGAAACACCTGTGCAAGCTCCCCCAACAAGAATCCCCCCTCTTCCAACAACATTCACCCCTGCCATCCCCCTTGTTTGCTGCCCATTCAGTCTTTGCATCTCAGCTAATATAACCTCCCGCTGCTTCATATCTACAGTAAATGACGGCACTCCAGTGCTGTCATGGCTTCTGTACATTTGATAGTCCACCACTCCATTGCTCCCAGTTATTTCCCTTGAAGGAAAAACAGAAATGCCATTCAGATTACACTCGTTACTCTTGACAGCAGCTTGCAATGTCTGCTGGGGCATTTTGGATGATGACACATGGTAATTGCTAAATGCAGCAGGATACTTGACCAGTAAAGTAGCAGAATCAGGCATAGATGGAAACCCAGTCTGTATTCTGTTCCCATCCCAGAAACCATAGCTTCTCATGGGAACATTCTCCAGGCCAGGCTGATTATTAGGATCACACTTCGAGAGAGTCATGTTACCCTCTGTAGGGTGATGGCCAGTAAATTTAAAAGTTGAGGACTTGCTTGTTGGTTTAAGATGCTGGGCCTCTTTTTCACCATTCTCACGAGCACTAGAATTCTGCTTTTGCAAGGGGTTACTGAGTATTTTACCAAACAGTTTAACATCACCATTCCTACATGGCTTTTCCACATCTGATGACCTCCGTGAATGATCTCTCAGATGATCACTTCCACGTCCACGCCGTTGGGATATGAATGGAAGCTCAGGCACTGAATGCTGAGCTTTCAAACTGCTACACTTTTGAAGATAGCACTCCTGAGCTTCAGACTGACTGGTGACATTCTTTTCTGAGTTTGGAAGGCTTTGAGCTCCAGAAAGAAGCCTACCAGAAATAACCCCATTCATCTCTTTCTTTGTAGGAATTTGCAGTGAATAACCCCGGGGGATCTGGGAGGATTCATTATGGTTCAACAAAGGATGATCCGACAGATGCTGGAAGTAATCATCTCCACTAACAGATATTTTACCCTGCTTATCCCTACTGCTCTCCTGAAGTGTATCCTGTTTGTGCCTTTTCTCAAATTGGATGACAGCAGAATCTTGTAAGATGGAATTTGTTAAAGCAAGATTATTTTCCTGTGGCAATGAGATGACAGGAGGCTTTTCCACAGATTCTAACTGGACAGAGACTTGATGCATATTTTCTAAACTACAGCTGAATTCTGAACAGGAATCCATATGTACAGGATGGTGTGAAGCATTGCTGGTTGAATCTTGCATCAAGCCACTTGGACTACCCAAACTATTTTCAGGTAAAAAAAGTTCTTGCTCTGTAAAACCATTTTGCAATCCATTACCAGAGACCTCAGCTACACCTTTCAACTCAACTGCAGTACTTGCATTGGATGTGCTGACATCAACTGCACCTACAACAGACAGTGATTCGACAACAGAAACACCCTTGTCAGCTACTTGATCTCTTTCAGATTCTGCATTAGCTGATGCAATCAACATTTTCTGGGCCTGTACAGGCTCTGACTGATGAACAGTATTCACGAATTTGCTGTCAACATTGAAAGCTAGATCAGCACTCTGCCCTGCCTCAGATGGATCAGAAACCATTTCATCTACAACCCTGGAATCATTCTTATCTAATATCCCACATGCATTATTGCCTTCAGTTCCATTCAGGTCCTCATGCAATCCTATCATCTCCTCTGCATCAGATTCATCATGCTCTGTATTCATGATGGACGATGGCAAGTCCTCATCAATCTTAGAGTCCAACTTATCACTACAGATAGCTGATCCAGTCTCCATGGCACAAGCATCTTCAGTGTCACTCCCACCTCCATTTGCATTATCGCTAACTGGTGTCCTGGACTTTCTGGGTCCAGGATGCATCAAATCCAGTCCAAGACACTTCCGGGCCTTGCTAAAAAACACCTTGCACTGGTCTCTAGTTCTTGTCCTGACAACTTGGGAGATCATTGCAAAATCCTTGCCATAAGATGACACAGCTTGTATAAAGATGGACTTTTCCTCATCTGTCCAATCAGTAGGATCCATCTCCCCACAACTCTCATCTGAGCAGGTTTCTTCATCAAAATTCTCCATAACATCAGATATCAAAGGTGCTTTTGCAACAGAATCCACCTTTTGGCACTTCTGTTCTCGATAGCCCTCCATGAGATCAACAGAAGTAGTAATACAAGAACCCATGGCCTCTGAGGACAGTGAACCCAAGACATCAGCAGCAACAGTCTCTCTTTCATTCCCAAGAACATCAAAACTGCTTGATCTTTCTAAAATACCATCATCACCTTCTGTTATTTTAGAATTACGATAGCCTCTGGAAAAGATTCTCCCAGAGCACAACTGCTGACTGTTCATAGCATGGTCAGCATCAGCTGCAATCCGTGAAGCCACACCCAAAATATCAAGCGAAGCAGCGTTCAATTCACGATTCCATTTCGTACTTGATGCCATCAAGTAGTTAGTAGAAGATTTAGTTTGCTTACTCTTCTTGGTTTTTTCAAAACAATCAGATTTGTGATTTTTGTAGTAGAATTCAACACAGTCTGCAGTTGACTTGTGATCAAGAAAGGAAGCAATTTTTCGGAAATCCTTCCCAAACGTTGCTAGCTTATGCATGAAAATTTCTTTCTCATCAGAAGTCCAGGGATTGATCATAGCTCTTTCCTTCTCAACAGCATAAGGATCTTCAACCAATCCATTACTAGAGATAAACCGTGATCCCATCTTCTCTTTCTTGTCCAAAATTAGAGCTGGCATTTTCAAAGCATTCCTGTATGGCTTGACCTGAGAATCTGAAAGCAGCTTGCTTGTGAAGTTGAGGATCTCTGTTGTAGGGACCAGGCTCAAATTTCCAGCTGCAATATTCAAACAAAAATTATAATTCAAGAGAATTCAACAACATAAATCTTAAAATTTAAGAGTACCATTAAGAATCATTTTTATCATATTTTGAACTCACAATACACTAAGCACGCAAGTAAAATCCTCAAAGTTCCAAAATTAACTTTGGTTTGGTTTAGACCGATAAAGGACATTGGGGTGGAGGATTTTTCTCCAAAATACAGAGTTAGTCAACTCTGGAAAATTACATTTTCACAACATATATAACAAAAGTGGAGGAAGGGAGACAGGAATCAAATGATACTACTTGCCCACATCTGCACCATAATAATTACAGTAACCATATCCTAAAAACAGAACAGATGTAATGTCACAAATTTGGCTTAGATCACTGTAACCAAACTTTTTATAGCAAGAGAAGAATGACTATTATCTCCCCTGACCAAAAATAACCTAAACTCACACTTGATAATTTATATGCTACCAGGGCGAAGAAAAATTTAGTTGAACCCTCTTTCTGATAAGAAGAACAATGGAGCCGTATCCATTTTGACATAAAATGTAAAGGTCATTTACATGTATGCCATAAAAACCTGAATTACACCATAGTCCAATGACATAAAAACCTGAGTTACAACACAGTTTAACAATTAGACATCAAAATCTATAAAATCCTATCCAGTCTATAAGATTGGAGCTACATAGTGCCCCATGGATGAAGTTACCCAAATATACAAATACTTGCATGTGATTCTCGCAGTGTCCAGACAATTGCTATTTGTTTGATCATCAGGTGCCAAGGTCATAAGAGATCCAATTTCACCTATGCACTATCCATACAGTTCAAGAGAACTCTAGACCACCACCAATGAAATGTTCACAGAGCATTTGTGATCCAAATCTTCTCAAGCAGACATTTGGTCACTCAGTACATGCAAAAGCTCTCCGCAACAACAATTACCAGTCAAGAATGAGTCACAAATCCTCCACAGTAGAACTGGTGCCAGGAAGGATGTCATGCAAAAATATTCGTTCTAAAACTTAATTTCATTAATAAATAACTCCTGTTTTATGCATAGGGCAAGTACTCAAGTTTTATTTTCATTCATAATCCAATGACGACAATACTCCAGTTCCATGTGTTCTAACATGTAACTAATTTATACAAAAAATCAGGGAGTCCAATATCCAGATCCACTTGAGATGGAGTATCGCAAATAAACTCACAATTAAACACATCGTTTCTAGCCAACAAACCTCTTAGAGGGCATCTGACTTTGTGGCACAAAACAGGAAAGTCATTGGCACAAATACAAGGACAGTTCTCAAATGATGGATTTCCAACCCCCTAACAACGGACACAAGGAACAATAGCATGTTTGTAAAGATTCATTGTGTGGTACAGAAACAGAACAATATTATAAGCTGGTAGCAATGTGCTTTATTATCACTTCATCATATGGAAAATTAAAGGTCCCCTTGCAGATCTGTTAGCTTAACATTTTCTAGCCAGAATGGTGCCAGACCTGCACAGCAACCTATGGTGGTTCCAAGTAATCAAAGAATAAGGCACCTTTTTTTTCCAATTTACTAACATGATAACAAGTTTAATCAGTAAAACTACAGCAACTTATAAAGAAAGAGTCAAACAAAATTAGTAGCCTTACCAGGAGAAGAGAATCGAGCACGAATAGAAGAACGATGTTTTTGATACCCAATATGAGTTGTCCGCAAGCTTGGTTCCCATTTCTTCTGAGACTTCGCAGGATACTTCCTTAAAGAAGGCAGTCGCATTTCTTCCTTCCACAGATGCTGAAAAGCTTTAAACTTAAGGGTTACAGCTGTCTCCTTAAATCTTAATAGCCGTTTCTTTTTAGCAATTTTTTCCACAACTAAGTCACCACTCTGCCAAGAGGATCCATTGGTAACACACGAAAAATCAAACTTACACTGATCACTAGGAAATAACTTATTGAATACTTCAGATGCTCCACTAGCAGATTCTTTATTAGAAGCCAGTATTAAACTACATAAATTATCTTCTCCATTTGTTTCTGAAATCACATCACCAGAAGAAATTACATCATCTTTGCATGCAAATACACCAGTCTCTTCATCATCAGCACGGGGAACTGGGCCTTTCAAGTCCATCCTTGCAGACTGAATACCATCAAAATCATTTTCCAAGGCAACGGTCGATGAATCTATCCTCACCAAGCAAACTGGTTCAACAAGCTTAGATGTAGCAGTTCCAGGACTATCAATATCATCATCCTTAACATCACCATGAACTTCCAGCCCACCATTGCAAAGAGAAACCTTCTCCACAATTCCATCCCCACGTGATGCAACTTGCAAGGGAGAAGGTCGAGGGACACTGTTAGAGGCCACCCCCTGTACACTACAAGGTTTTACATCACTCACAAACAGAGGACTGGATGCTGCAGGCCAGGGACACCTGCTTCCATATTCAAATTTCATGGACTTAAGTTCATTTTCAAGAGAATCAATTTCAGATTCCGTCAATTCCAATGCCTTTGAAATGTCACTTTTCCATACAAGTACCTTATTCATTGCAGTAGACCTCACAAAACCAGAGTCCATAGAACTTGGATCATCAGACTGAAGCAATTCAGCAAGGGAAGATCCCAGATTAGCTATAGAACTAACATCCATCTTCTCTAAATTAAAAGATAATCCCTCAATATGGCTTTGAGAACCAACACTAGGTGAACCACATAAGTTACTAGCAATGTTATCAGCATTTGTTGACTTCAGAAAAGTTTTCTCCTCTAAACCTGTAATATAGGCAAAAATTAAAATCCTTAACGGCAAAAAAAAGAGAAAATAAGATATAATAACTTCATGAAAATAGACAGTGCCTAGCATGGCAGTCTGAAACATTGTTCTTAAAGAGAAGAATAGTATTTTGGAGTAAAATCAAACTTTGTATTGATGGAAGAAGATCTAGAAAGGTCATCTAAAATTCCTCTGGAAGAAATTGGCAATGCAATTTTCTTACACCAAAATATGATTATGAGAGTAGTTTAGGTCATCAGGCAGGAAGAACTAGAAGAGGATGCCACAAATTTTCCTCAATATGAGTAATGAGTCCTTGCGACATAGCAATTCACTATTCTAATTGCATACATTATTGGTGATACTCCCAGTACTAGGCGTCAACTAATCAACCAAATAATAGCAGCAATAACAGAGACAATTAAATGAAAAATACCAGCATATCACTTAAGTTTAAGAGCCATGTGAATGTGCCAGACTTCCATGTCATATCGACAACTTAGAAGAAATAACTAAATACAATAGCTTAACAGAAAAATTACAAAGAAATGAACAAGTACCTGGTGAGGAACTACAAGCAACGGAGGAAGGCGTTGCAGGAGATGCACAATCTGAAAAGCCCATAACTCTGGGGCTCTTGTCAGCCAAGTTTGAAGTTTGAAAATGAATGGACTCCATGTTACTAGCGGAAACGGCAGCTCCATCTTTGTTCTCACTTGCATCTGGGCCTTCAACTTTCTTCTTCTCATACTTTGCCAGCCCCTCACCCCATCCAAGGCGCGCCTTTTTCCTAGAAGAAATCTCTTCAGATAGTGCTACAGAAGTAACGCGGGCTGCAACATCCACTGATGGAGATTGAACTGGAGTGGCATTCTTTGGCTGCAACTCAGTCTTTCCTTCATTTGAATCTACACCCCCAAGGCTCTTCGAGCTACTTGAATGACTGAAACCAGACCCTCGGGAAGACAAGCTTCCAGAGCGTGTCCATTTAAGAGGCCTCCAATCAAGTGGGATCTCTCTATCACCTCTTTGGCCTGTGCCCGAACCAACGACACCACCCATCTTATTATTATCGTCTTGGTCTTTCAATTGATGCTGATCCCATGAGTTAACAAAGTCAGAATGAGCAGGATGAGAGGGAGGATACATTAGCATTTCATCAACTGACCTCTGATCATTATTCACATCATGCTGCCTCCCAGGCATATTCGGAGACCCATTGATCATTTCCCATGAATGACCACCTCTCCAATCTCTCTGGCTGACATACCCCCTATTTTCCCTATTGTTCCGGCCATATCTTCCATCTCCACGCGAAAACGGCCGGCAATTCTCATCTTCCAGCATCTTGTCACTCAACCTATAAGGTGACAACACATGACCAGATTCTTCAGCAAGCATGTGCCAACCACCCTGCTTACCATGACCTTCACATGACATTTGAAGGGAAAAAACACATAATTAACACAAGCAAAGTATATATTTTCACCACGAAAAAAAAAGAAAAAATGAACTTTGAAAAGAAAACAAGTACCCCGAAGCAAAAAAGTTCTGATCTAGCAAACCAATAATCAAAAGACGAACATAACAAATTCTAATAACCAAAAAACCCACCAAGTCAGATTTTGTTCAGTAAAAACTAAAATAAGAAACAACAAAATACAAAAAGAAAAATTAGAACACTGCAAAGGCAATCACCTCAACACCTACGAATTTATTCACTAGAAAAGGAAAAGTACCTAAAATCAAAGCAATAGCCTACTGCCTCTAATTCCAAAGAAAACCTAAGTTAAATCTCTTCTAAAAAGTAAACTGCAGACAGCAGCATACAATTAAAAAGAACAACATTTGAGAAATTAACACCTGTCAGGAACCAATTCCACGATGAAATTGAATTCATTTCTGATAGTAAAACTGAGAAAAATGATTTTGAATTCAAATGCTCTGAATGGAATGATACTGATGCAATTGAATTCTATAGATCTTTTTTCATTGTTTAAATTAAACAATAAATAAATAAGATTGGAATTTAACCATATTACCCTTAGAGTCTAAGATAAACAAACGTTGGTTTCTTGGACTAGAGATTTCAGTTCTAAACTGGCCTCTTAGTTCCTTCTTCTACATGTGGGTAGATAAGAACAAAAGTTTCTTATTGTCAAAAAGAGGGGGGACAAGAACAATGGTTTCTCTTTATTCATGAACTCTGCCCATCCTTTCTCTCCGTGTTTTCTTCTTCTCAGTTTCCTTTACCCTGTCTCATCTTATCTCTTAAATCGCTTCCTTTTCTATCTTTTTTTGCTCCCTTCAATTGTGGGTGCCTTTTGATGCATACAAGGAGGTCGATCAGTGTAATTGAGTTTTGCTATTACCATGATGAGAGGCTGTTCCACTTTATGGTTGAAATGTGGTTTCTTCTCATGCTTTATTTTGACCAATGGGTCAGTGCTTAGCTGGTGATATTCATTGGGAAAACAAGTCTTGGTTGGTGGTTGAAAAAATTGCAGGACAAGGGCTTCGAAACAGCTAGGTTTTGGTGAGCTTTGCAACGGTGATAATGAATTATCATTGAATAGCACCTATAGGTGCGATTTCAAACCGCACGATGGAAATCAATTCTGAAATCAATTATTTGATTCCAAAAATATTTAATTTTAAAATAGATGAAATGAAATCAATTCTTGTCAAACCCTAATGTTCCAAATAGCTTGTAAAAGAAACAAAGAAAACTCACCAGGAGGCCTGCGAAAGTCGTGGGGACCCCAACGATTGAAATCGCGAGGGGATCCATAATTATTCGCGGAAGAAAAAGGAAATTCCCTCCATCGCGGCGTAGACCCGCCACCAAAAGAAGAAGACGTCGACTCTGACCTCTCGTGCTTCCTCTCCTTAAAGAAGTCCTTCCGATCCCACGGCAATGGCTCTGGCGGCATCGAAACTAACAAAACAAAAACCCTAACCCTAGTCTAATCCACCTATATCACATGCGCCGCCAATTCTTTTCCACCTGCGCCGCACCAAACGCAATTCCTTTGAAAAAAGATCGAAAAATCTGCTGCACTAGCAGCTTCACGAAACAGCCGAGTAGAATCCACGGCACCTAGATTAGCCTAAGAAAATAGATATTTTTTACTATTGTGACTATTATTATGTTATTATTAGAATTATGTGCAAGTCCAAAAAAAGCACCAAATCCATTGTGTTACCAACTAATAATTCGATTAAAGATGGAGAAATTTACAAAAAAATATATTTAAAAAAGATTAAACGCACCTGAGAGGAGAGGGTTGAAATTTGATTGGCAGTTGGTGAGAGTTAGGGTTTTGGATCGAAAGAGATAGTAGAGTGCAATGATTCCATGGAGATTTTGGATTAGAACAACCTTTCTGCTGCTATTTGGTTGCAGAAATAAAATCTGTGGTAGAAAAGAAGAGAGGAGAAGAGAAAAAAATTTTCCTTTTTTGTGTGTAACGATAAGGGACAAAGAGAGCCTTGAGAGAGAGAAAGAGAGAGAGGAGGGAGAGTGGCACCCGTATCTCAACGGCGCTATTAAACCCTAATTCATTCTTCTCTCGCGTCCGCTATTAAAATAAATATTTCGGGAGTAATTTTTGTTTATCAATATTTTTTTTTCTTGTATGGTATTTTTTTAGCCAGTTGTTTTTTTAATCATAAACAGCAGTAAATAAATTCTCTCCCATAGATTTTGAGCAAACCCTCGATTTCTTGCGTTCAAAGAAATAAGTGCTTTTAGATTTTAACTCTAATAATGAAAGAGTTAAAAAAAAAAACCTTTTTAATCCCTAAACTCAAGGTTAAATTATGTTTTACATAGTATTATTAAAAACATATTAGATACTTCAACTATAATTTATTTTTAGTCATAAAAATGAAGATAAAGTAATATTATAAGAAATTATTTAGTACATATGTGGTTGAGCTTTATTGAAGTTTCGAATTCATAAGATTATTATTTTATTTTCAATCATAAAAATAAAAATCAAGTGGTAATATAAAAATTAATCATTTATTACACTTGTGGTTGAAGTCTATTAAAGATAAATAATTTTATTGATAATTTTCTACTTGAGTGATGGATAAATTAAGAGTGATTATTTTCGGTTTGATTCGGTTTTTATAAAAAAAAAAGTAATCAAATCAAAATTTAAAAAAAAAAACGAAACCGGTTCAAACCGACCGGTTTCGGTTCGGTTTTTTTGGACAAAACCGGTTCAAACCGGTTTGGCTCGGTTTTTTCGGTTTTGGTTCTGTTTGGTTTTTTCGGTTTCGGTTTATAAAACCGAACCGGTCGGTTTTTTCAAAATTTTAATCTATTTTTTTTCACGGTTTTGTTTTTTTGGTTTTTTTTCTAGTTTTTCGGTTTAATCGGTTTTTCAATTTTTTTGCTCACATCTAGGATAAACACTGCAGATTTTATGTTTACATAGTAAAACATTTTGAAATAATTGATAATTTCTTATGAAATAAATCCATTAGTCTTTAAAATATAGTCTTGTTTCTGTATTATTTTTTTAGTAAGGTTTAGTTTCTGATTAAATTAATTATTTATTGATTGATTAGCGTGTGCCCCTCTTTGAGTTATATATTCACAAGCTTTATTCTTAACTCCTTTTTTTTCTCGTCAATCAAAGCTTTTGCTTTTCAGTTTTTCTCACTTTGGCCCCCCGCCATGTTCACTTTCACTTATTTAAGGCAATGCCCTTGATTGTAGGCACGTATTGACGGGTGACATTGGAGTGAAATGCACGCGCTGGAACTGGGGTTTTGACGAGTTTAACCTTCGAGTTACGAAGAATGGCAAGATAGGCTGGTTTTAAAATTTAAAATGCTTTATATGGCAGTGGAAATCTCCAAATAAGATTTTGTTTGTTTTTGCTGTTAATGTTTATGAAATTTTATTTTAAATTAATGTTTTTTATTTTAAATTATTTTAATATACTGATGTGGAAAAAAAATAAAAAAAAATATTATTATAGTATATTTTTAAATGAAAAATATTATAAAAAAATAATCATTATTATAATTCTAAATACTAACTAAATCTTTTTAACTAAATCATTATTCTAGCTAAATCTTTGAAGGACGGTATACTCTTCTTGTCAACGTGGGAAATTGTCTTTTAATTTGAAAAATGATAAGGCAGGACGTGGCGTTGTTATCTCTGGTGTGGTGTGTTTGCCATATTTTTACAAATAATTGATTAAAATAATTGTAAGTCATGGACTATCAAGTATATTTACTTATTAATCGTAACAATTTAATTGATTATTTTAACAAAAATACAGCATCTCGCTTGCTCGAAATAATGACTCTCACTTCAAATGCATGTTTAAATCACAATCTGGACGTTCTTTTATTTACAGCAGATGCGGAGATGGAGGGCAAAGAATGAGCGATTATGATTATACAATTACAATGTAATGATGGTGGAAATCATTAACTTATTTTAAAATAATGTGCAGTCTCTGTTAATACATTCTTGTTCGTACCCTGAAATCTCAGTATAGAGTGTTTTTGGTATTACGGTAGTTGTTGTGGTTATAGTTTGAAAAAAATTATTTTATAAAAAGTACTTTTAATTGAGGTTGGTTTGAAAAAATAGATGTTTAGTTAAAACAGTGGTTGAAATTGAAGGTGAAGAAAAAGTAGTTTAATGTGTTTGGTTAAGAATGCTTTTAAAATTAAGGTTATAAAATAATTTATATATATATATATATATATATATTGATATTGATGGTTTTAAATTTAAATATTATAGAATTAATTACTCCTATTACATCATGAAATAAATAATATTTTATATAAAATATTTTTTATTATTCCATTAAACTATTTATAATTCCATTACATGCAAAATTCATCTAATAAGAACTACAGTTTTCATAAATTTTTGAGCGTGTAATAAAATTAGATAAAATATTATCAGGTATAAAATTGATATTACAGTGCGAGTGAATTTAATTCACTCTATACTAGTTTTTCGAGAAAAAAATAATGTTCACATCACAGTGCGAATGAATTTAATTCACTCTAAATTAGTTTTTTTTAAAAAATATTAATAAAATTAACACTGAAAAAAAAATTGTGTTTAGAGTGCAAGTGAATTGCACTGTTCACGCGAACAGTGCAATTCACCCATGAACAATGCAAGTGAATTGCACTGTTCATTATTTTTTAAGTGAACAGTGTACCAATGTACATTGTTCATGCTAATTGCACTGTTCAGTGAACAGTGCAATTAGCATGCATAGTGCGTGAAAAAGCAGGATTTCCTTGCTTTTCATTAACAGCGTTTCGGACGCAAAAATTATGGGAACTCATGCACAGTAAATCGCTTTTTTTCATTAGCAAACGGCTGCAAACTGCGTTTTAATTAAAACACAGCCGCAGCCGCGTAAACAAATGGCCTCATAGTCGATTCACCATTTTTTTCACCCAAGCTGCTTTGCGGATTTTTTTTTTAATCTTGTAAAAAAATAGAAAGTTAAAACTTGATAATGGATGAAGAATTTTAATAATATTAAGTTTTTGATATATTAGATGATATTTAAAAAAAATGATATGTTAACACATTTATTCAACTAGTACCAGTTAGAGTTGTTCACAGTTCGGTTCGGTTCAAACTACAAAAACCAACCGAACCGAGTAACTTAAAGTTTGAAAAATTTAAACCGAATCGGGTTGATTCGGTGAAATTCAGTTTTTTTACCATAAAACCGGGAAAATCCAATCTTATCCTATAATAATAGAAAACTCTTCATATATGCTTGCTATATAGACGATTACAATTGTCATTTGCATGCAATTATATTTCGGTTTAGCCAGAATCTTGTTGTTCAAATCCTACAAAGATGACAAAGCCCCAAAAGTTTTAGTGTACCGAGTAATAAGAATATTTGTTGGTAAGGAAATTTACAAAACGAAAGAAAAGGACAACCCAGATTGAGGAGGCCAGCCTTCTCCCATGGGCACTAGTTCTGATCGCACTTTTCACTAGGCTACCAATCTATCATCAGTTTTTGCTACGAAAGTTATCCCCATAACAAGAAGACAAACTAGATCTTCTCGACAGCTTGCGCATAAATAAAAGAGAGGAGCCAAAGAGATGTGGATTTTTGTTCGGCTTGCGCAGAAAAGATGGAGATGTTGCACATAAATAAAAAGAGAAGCCAGGGAGATGAAGGTGTGAGTTTTTGTTCGGGACTTTATTTATGGGTGGATGGCTTAGCTTTTAAGTTTTGAGATGGAGAGTGAAGGGCGACGGCTTTTTGGAGATGTTGTGCAGAAGATATGAAGATGTTATGTTATTGTTAGGGTTAGGTTAACTGTAGTGTTTATATCCCTCTTGTTTTTTAGTTAGTTTGGTTCGGTTTATCGGTTTCAATTTTAAAACCAAAATCGAACCGACAAGATTTTATGGTTTTGAAAATCGGTTTAATCGATTTTTCATCTCGGTTCGGTTTTCTCGGTTAATTTTTTTCAGTTGTTCGGTCTTTTTGAACACCTCTAGTACCAGTCATGTTTAACCCGCAAAACTTTTGATATGGGACACGAGCACGCGATAACACCATTAAATCTAAATCAAAACAAATTAGGAACCACAATTTAAATTAACCAAATATCGAAGGCCTTGAATGAAAAAAAAACATTTAGTAAAAAAAAAAATACTCGAGCGAATCTAGGATAGTGTATTGCACTATGACGTGACTCGGACCAGTTTTTTAAAGGAAGAAATAAAATCTTGAGACTAGAGTAATTAACATGAATGGATCCATTAAGTCGTATTAATTTTATTATTATGGTTACAAATAACAATGGATAATAATTTTTTTTTAAAAAAACTCAAGATAACCCATGTTATTTTCAAAATGAGTGAAAAATCATATAGAAATGAAAAAAAAAGGAGTTTGGTCCTCAAATAAATCAAACGCTGAAAAAAAAATACGAGCTAAAAAAAAGAAAATAAGTATTTAATACATTACACTATGTTTACGAGTTAAATATTTTTTCCTCGCCTTGAAAAAGTATTAAAAATAAACATTGAGCAATTCCTCTAATTTAATTTTAAAAAATATTAATTTGAAAAAAGATAAATCCAATAGAGAAAAAAAATATAAAAGACCCGAAATAACTCAAGTTATTTTTAAAAGTAAAATTCTACATAGAGAAAAAAATTATAAAGTTTAATATTCAATTAAATTAAATGCCAAGTGATGACACTGAAAAACACGAGCTTGAAAAATAATAAAAACAAACAAGTGAACTCGGGCAACTCTCCTGAATATAAGTAAATCTCTCAAATTTACAACCCGTTAAATTCTAGATCCGGAGCCAATCAATAAGTTCAATTTAAGGTTGAGAGATGTAATAAAAAAAAAACAATTTTAAAAACTTATCGGGGTTAAAAAATAGCAATAAAAAAATAAAAACATAATTTCACATGTAAATACAACGAAGAAGGATAAAACTGTAAAACAAAAATCAATTCCAAAAACCATAAAAAAAAACAATAGTAAAAAGAAATAGGACAAAATATGAAACGAAAAAAAATGATGAAGGATGAAATCGAAAAAAAATCAATTTATTAAACTAATTCAAATAAAATAATAGAAATTAAAACATCAGGGACCAAGTCTTGTGAGAGAAAAAAAAACTTGAAGGGTTGCTGAAAATTTCTGCAAGGGTGGGCATGAAAAACAAGGGAAAAAAAAGAAGAAGACAGTCATTACATTGAAAATTCAAATCTCTACATGCTCAAAATCTAAGTATTTCTTGTATTTGTTAGATAAATCTCGCGACCAGTTTGATTAATAGTTCAGGTTACTAGATTTTAAGTCAACCCTGTAATAATATTATTTTTGTTACTATTTTATTAGAAAAAAATTAAAACAATACCATCTTAAATAAAAATTAATTGTTGGAATTTATCTACTAGATTTCACTCGAACATACTTAAATTGATAGAGCTAAACATTAAAAAAAGAAAAGAACCGGGATAAATTCTCGATCTCTGTGTTTATTTTGTCAATGAACGTGATCAGCATCCAGCACAAAACCTCAAACCTCACTAAAAACAAAGAAAAAGAATGACATGTCAAAAAAATAATAATAACAAATATTATTTTTTAAAAAATAATCAACAAGTTTTTGATATAAAGCACGTTTGAGAACGCATTTTAACCTGCATTTCTAAAAAAATTTAATTTTTTTTAATTAAAATTTAATATGGTTTGTACGTTTTACATCGTTTTGATGTGCTGATATTAAAAATGATTTTAAAAAAATAAAAAACATCATTAACATATATTTTAACACAAAAAATTATTTAAAAAGTATCCATAATCACACTGTGAAATAAAGTCATAATTGTTAATGGACCTCTCAAGTTTGCCACGTGAAACTAGGTGAATTCAATTTTAATTTTTTTCACACTTGACCCAATCCAGCCGGGTTTAGGAACAGCGCATGCCGCATGGTGCCCTACCTCTATCATTTACTGCTCGTGCAATATCACGTGCAGGATTTGTTTTCGTCCGTCTGTTGGCCGTCCAAGTTGGGATTTTCGAAATCGCAGACAGACGAAGTACGAAACACGTCGCTTACTTTAAAGAAAACCCAATTACTCACATGGTAGAGAGCACGTAAAATGTAAAAATAGGGCGGACATGTCAAATCTACTCATGGCATCTTATAATCGTATAATCGGACACGTATAATCGTTGTCTACATCCGATTCTTTATACTTTTTCATATTCATCCTTCTATTTTTGCAACTCTATTTGCTAGGCAATTAAATATATTAAAACAATACTTTTTAATTTTTTAAAAATATTTTTAACATCAATACATTAAAAAAATAAAAAAAATAAAAAAAAAATAATTTTTTTAAAAATTCAAATTTATAGGAAACACGGTTTCAACTCTGTTTCCAAACACATACTAAAATAGTGCTTGACATTAAAATTGAACCTGCTTTTATTAATATTTTAATTTTTTCTTACTTCAAATTAATTAATTTTTTCTTGGAAGTTAAACAATGAAGAACTCTACTATCCCTTTACAGTTCACATAAATCACTTCAAGTTTATTTGTGGTGAATAAGTTTTCTATTTTGCCCTCCATCCGAGAAAAAATAAAACTGGTGTCAATCAACTGTCAAATATCACACTCATAAGTATGATTGCAGTTGTTTTTCATTCGAAAATGTATTAAAATTATTTTTTATATTTTTTTAAAATTATTTTTGACATCAGTGTATCAAAATGATCTAAAAACACTAAAAAAATATTAATTTGAAGCAAAGAAAAAAAATAATTTAAATTTTTTTAAAAATACTTTTGAAACACAAAAACAAACATGGTTACTTGTTACTGTTTCCTTGACATAGAAAAGGCACGTGTGTTGACTTCAGGAAAGATTTACCAAGTAATAAAATTAAATATTTGACTAACAAATATCACTTGACACTTATTAATAGTTATTTAATGTTTGTACTCAATCACGATATTTCTTTTTTATTTAAAATTTATTATAAATATTTGTAGGTATTATTATATAAAATAACACCTATTTAATGTACTTGATAAATATCATTGATTTAATTTAACAAATACCTTGAAGTTAGGTTCTGCTTTAAATTAAAATAAACCAAACCATCACCAAGTTTCAATACCTTACGGGCGGC
>Ga0307515_10001667_pt1 | contig 49462 bp, 47 predicted proteins | sample 17_EM_MG_FD_194513 | JGI IMG/M metagenome (GOLD analysis project Ga0307515, IMG submission 194513) | Populus trichocarpa ectomycorrhiza microbial communities from riparian zone in the Pacific Northwest, United States - 17_EM | ecosystem: Host-associated > Plants > Roots > Unclassified | place... | reverse complement strand
AATACACACTCTATTCTTTGCAGCTCTTGGTTACACATACTCATGTTGAGCTGTTGTTGATCCATGCAATATGTGTGGCTCCTCAAGGCTGGGTGTTCTATCAAATTCTCTCACCCTCTGCTTATGCTCCTTGAGCTAGAACTGCTCTCTTCAGAATCCCCTTAGAATGCTGCAAGAGGTATGGCGGAATGTTGACAATAGGTCCTCTGCCATCTAGATCCGCTGATTCAGCACTACAAATCCTAAGGTATTTCAGTGGCAGTCAAGTAAGTCACAGAGCGTCACTCCTTTTGCTCCTGTCATCTTGATTCCTTTCTCTATTCCTCTTCTCCACCATAATGCCCCACAACAAAAACAACCAACAGAGTGGCTGGATAGTCTGTTTAGTAGAATATTTACCTGGATACAGACAGTCATTGATGTGGAGGGTGGCATGGCACCATGTGTGTGGTATTTGGTAGAGAGACCAGGTGGTGCATTCAACTTTTTTCCTTCACACAAATGGAGTCATAGATGTCACTAGATTATCTTTACATGTTCTAGCACAGCAAAATGGCTGCCAGGACTTGATATCATATCTGGAAGTGTGCCCAACTTTTGGTACCCTCCAAGCACTTGAAAGCCAGGGGTAAGGTATACCTGGGAGTTGAGCTGGAGATGATCTATCTGGGTACCTCCAAAGGGCGGCGAAGCCGCCACCGTAACTTGTACTTTATAACTATACCCTCTGTCACCTCCAAATCTCCAATTACAATATCCTCATCTTTTTGTGTGGTTATGGAAAAACAGCTTTTCGTTTATGTCCATTTGTTTAGCTCCCATCACAAAGTGTTCTATACATGAAATCTTCATAGCTATACTCTCTTTCATCTCCTAGTCTCTAATATTAAGTGAGATGTTGCAGAAATACAACATTTTTCGGCTATTTTTGTATTGCCGCTCGGTGAGATTATATGTTTAAGGGGTACGATATAAACTGTGCAGTACACAATATCTGGAATCAAGCCTTATTTTGCTCCAAGCTAGACGCTCTCCATTCTTCCAGTGCTTGCCTCTAGCTAGCTCCAGACTGCCAGCTCCGAACTGCCAGTTAACAGCTGCAGTGTTTGTCGCTGGCTTCAAATGTGCATAACACCTGACTCCTAGTTGTGATCAACTCCATTCTCTCGGCACTCTGCTTTTACGTCCCAGCTACAATGACTCCCATGATCCTAGGTGCATTTCATTTCAGCTCTCAGCTTACGGAATCACTTGGCTCAGTTAGCTCCGGCTTTGCCACGGATTTCTCACCCCCGCTCAAAAACGCACAAGATTGGCCACCGCTTAGCAGCTGCTGTCTAGATATATGATCTGAATACATGGGTGTTTGGAGTGCATTAAGTGGGGAGTGATTCTGGTATCATGAAGTTAAGCGACGCTGGGAGCTGTGAGCTGGTGCCTGAAGTATTGACTTAAGCTGAACGGGAAGCTTCATGGAGTCTCGATTCTATATATTGTACACTGCGCCGTGCAAAATCAATTTTAACTACAGCCTACGTTTCTTCTCCATAGCCCAGGCCGGGCGGTAGCTGGAAGCGGCAACTCCACGGTGACTAAGAGCTGCCTACAGAGGAACTTTCTAGTCCACTTTAACTCCCGCTACAGGCGGCGAAGTGGCCACAAAGCATGAATATAATGTTCATTGAGCGGCTATAGTAACAATTGAACAGCGGCCTGAACGGACAGCGTTGGAGGCAGAGCGGGTATCTGGAGTGATGTCCAGCTATTGAGGTTCCTGTAATTCTCATGAGCTAATACTGTTTGTGTGTTTGTGTGGGGGAAATTTGGAGTACAGTAAACGCTTCCTATGAGAATTCTGTGTATGCTGTTTAGTAATACAGTATTCACTCGATCTAGAGTGACTCACCAAATATCATTGCACGTGCAGTCGTGTCCTGGCAGTCTTGGTATCCCCGAAATTTCTGGCTTTTGATACTACCCTTATTAATATTGCGAATTAGATCCTAGACTACGATGTCCTGGATAATACGAGATCTTACTGAACATACTTCAAGTGGCATACTTAGTTGTTAGGTTAGAGAAATGCATTTGTCAAGCGGTGGCAATAAATTTCCTAAATGTACCTTAAATAACCTACAGTAAAATAACTATCGAGAGCCTTGTTCCTTGGCTCCCATTTCAAGAACACAGTGCTTCATAGCCTGGGCACAGAAGTATACCAGGAAAAATGGTATCACTGTTATACACTTGATGGGGTGGGTGGTTACAAGTCGACTTTGACACTTCGGGGGTGCCAAGACTTCCCGCACACAACTATTCCCAATTTCTGACAGTCGACGGAATATTTGAGAAAGATATGAACTCAGGGTTTGTTTTACTCTAGCCTCTTGCTTGGAAGAAAGCCCAAAAATTCCGGTCCAAGTGGTGTCCGATGCCTGTTACCCCAGCTGGGCTGTTTAGAAATATCAAAAGCACAAGAATGCATCTTCTTTACTATTTGTATCGACCTCGCCAAAATTCGCTGGGAACAATTCGATATTGTTACCTCACACTCACATGCTCTCCTCCGTGCCCTCTTCGGTGTTCTCCTGCGCGACCTCTCCACAATTGTTGCCATTGGCTTTGCACTCTCAAGGGTACATTCAATCCCACATCTGTACGTGCAACACCGTGCTCGACTTTTCTACTACAATCTCCTTTACGTATAGGGCTCTAGTACCCCACCTTATTGTCATCCTCGATTCCTACCCTTTTCGTTGGGTACAAGAGGGTTTGCTAAAACCGCCTGTTTCCTAAAGTAGTTCTGGAGTAGTGTACAGCTGTGAACTCGTAACTACGGTGATAGAATTTGCGCGCTTTCAATGTCGGTGGTGGCGCCCTTAGTGATGCTTCCGGCGGATATCCACGCGGCCGTTCAACTGGTTCCTCTACTATGTGATTGAGTGGGTGCTCAGTGAAGTACGATATGTTGGGCGTGCCCCATAAAATGCGGTAATTCTACACCTCCCCTACAACAACAAAGAGAAATTTGAAAAGAGGAGTGAGAATAGGTCATCAGAGATGCTGCTATGAAATTTTCTCAGAAAAAAGTTTACTGCATAGTGAAGGGCAAGAATCTTGGCATTCCTCGTTGTTTAAAGAAAGTCAAGTGTACTTTTGCCCTGTGTGACCGCAATTGAATGTGGTTGCTACTCGAATGCTAAGACCCAATCATGGCACCCTTGTCACCCCATCAGAAAATCAAAACATCAACCAATAAGTCCACAAGTTTTCATTATTTTTGCTTGCTTCAGGATCAAGATGTAGCTGAAGTATGCATGGATTTATCAAGTGCAAATGTAATGCGCAAGCATGTAGTGCTATTCGCTAATAAAATTCTGAAGTGTATGTTTGCAGCGACCACATTCGAGTGCTATCTGAGTGCTTGGGGCTCTACTCGAATGGGGGGTTCAACTCTAATGTCAGCACAAACCTCGTACCCTGTAACTAATTGTTTCACAGCAACACCACTTCGCGTTTTTAGGAAATATTGCACCTGAAAAATCCGACCATGTCATCACTACGCTGCGAGTAAAAAATTTTGCCAAAAGAACAAGAACTTGGGACTTATTTTTGTTTGATGCTACCTAAGATTTTAAAAGAGTGACAGGAGTATCCTACATTTTAGCATGGCATTCGCAGAGCCCCCGTTCCCGACAACATAAACGATCCTCTGTAGTTACTGGGTTTCTGCGTTGCTATGACAACAACCAGAAGAGACGTTCAGCGGTGATGACTGGGCGGAAAATAATTCTCAATCTCTGATAGAGGTCAGGTTGGGTCAGTATATGTTAACTAGCAATAAGACTGTCGTTATTAGACCGAAGGTTCTCGGGCTTCAGGCTCGATAACTCGGGCCCAAGTCGGTACTCAGGTCCCAGGTAACATCGGGCTCAAGTGCGGTACTCGGCTACCAGGTAACTTCGAGCCCTCGTACAGTATTCAGCTACCAGGTAACCTCGGGCTTGGTACTCAGCTACCGAGTAGAGTATCTTTCTTATATATCCCTCCTTTTTCTTCTCTTTGTATGGTAGACAATCAAACATCTTTAATTGTACTGGATCTTTATTCGTACTCGATTCCTGCGATAACATGCATGAGAAACCGGCGGCATGAGTTGGTATGCGGCATGATATACCATGAGTCTCATTCACTAATCGTTCTTTCTGAATCTTAAACGTTGGTTACTATTAAATCCTGACACCCACTCATCATTCTTATACTAACGCATCACCACATCACCGCTCCCATTATTCTCGCGCTTCAACCCACCGTTTATACAAACATTGACCCAGTCTCAAAAAAATGTCTAGCAAATTATGACCTGCAGGGCGAGACGGTGTTGATGGTGACTCACGTCTTCTCCGAGAGAAGGGAAAAAAGAAGGGGTTGATACTAATTGCTTGGAGAAAAGGTGTATCCAGCTCAACTAAATACATATTTACATGACAAGCCCACGGCAACAGTCAAACCCTTGGTCCGACACTGAGCGAGGTCTATCAAGTAGAAAGAAATATTCTCCCATCTTCGTCTGTCCATCATTCAGCCCTTCAATTCATTCAACCCTACACGCTCATTAACGAACCCCTACAGGCTTTCGATCCTTCTACTCCATAGATATTGTCTCGGTGTGGTGATTTCTCGGCTCTTATACAGGTTGCCCTGTGGATCAGAGTCGCTAGAATCCGCACATTCCTTCCCCATGTAGGTCATAATCGCAAGGATCTTCCTCATCATCATCGGTGTGATCGCCCCCTCGTCACCATATTAAGCCCATTCCCGTTGGTCAGAATCGTAGATTATGTCCTCTTCCCAGTCAGTATCCTCGCTGTCGGTACTCTCTTCACTGTCGATGTCTTCTTCATTATCGGTGCCTTCTTCATTATCGGTGCCTGCTTCATTGTCGGTGTCCATTTCGTATTCAGAGCCGTCTTTGTCAGAGCCCTCTTTGTCGTCAGAGCCCCCTTTAGAACTCTGTTTGAGACTCTTCCTAGTCGGTGTACCAATGTAAGCCTGCTCGCAATGGAAACCCTGAAAATTTCCATCCCCTCTTTTGTCTCTACAGGTTTCATTACGATGTTTTTGGAGGCCTCTGATAGCTGGACCCCATCTCGTTTGCCTGCCGTCATATGTGCAATTAGGTGGCAATGGCGATGGCGATGGCGATGATAATGGCGTTACCGAGAGTCGAGTGCGGCTTGGGGTTAGTCGCAGCAAATAAGGTGATGCTTCCCCTGCTCTGGTCGCCTTCGCTTTTGTACGGTGTGTGGGTTCTGGGGTTCGCAGCTTTGGAACAGGTGGTTCAGGCGATGGCGTTGCCGAGCGTCGGATGCGGCTTGGGGTTAGTCGTAACTGATTGGAGGATGCTTCTCCTTCTCTAGTCGTCCTCGCTTTTGTACGCTGTCCACGGTCGGGGCTCAGCAGCGGGCTGTATGAAACAGGTGGTCTAGTATTCGAGAATAAGTCGGGGGACTGGGGAATCCTTCTACTCTGTCTTCTCGCATGGGCAGTCTTATTCTCCGATGATGGTGGCGATGGTGATGGCGATGGCGATGTCGGTGAGGTTGCCGAGATTCGGATGCAAGCCATTATGTTGCGGCCTAGTCGCAACTCCCCTTCTATGGTCGCCTTCGCTTTCTTACGCTGTCCAGGGTCGGGGCTTAGCAGTGGGCTGTTTGGAACATGTGGTCCAGGATTCGGGAATGAGTCGGGGGACTGAGAACCCATTCTATTCTTTCTTCCCGCACGGGCAGCCCGGTTCTCCTTCGATGGTGACGCCTCAAGCTGTCGACATCTAGATGCGACTAACGGTGTACGTGAAGAAGGCGTTGCGCCTGCCGCTCTGGTGCTTTGGCCTGTTCGTCTCTTGGGCGTTGCATTACAGCCTTTAAGCTGTTTCGATAGTTAGCTCGGACCATGGAATGGGTTCCCGGTATACCTTGTGAAGACTTTCTAGGCAATCCACAACCCAAGGCTTGAATGTCCTCAGAGCCCATGTTTTCGTATAATCCCAGATATGCAACAGTTGTAATGCATGCCAATTATTGGTCATGTCGCCTTTCCAAATTTGCAGGACAGTATACTATGATAATTTTAATCTACAGTAATCATGTGTTAATCCAGAATGCTGCAAAACGTACCTTTAGGGATGATGGTTGCTTGTAACACAGAAAAACATCCCATTCTGCTCCGACGCTCGCAAAGGAGATCACCGGTGGGACCTTTAGACGGGTGCCGGAGATATTCGATAACTGTTTTAACAAGGCAGCACATACTGCCGAAGCCTTCGCAATCTGGATATAGACTTCGCCAGGTTTTTTCTGAGTTTCCGTTAAGTTCATCTTGGCCTCATAGGCACCCCACGGGAAACACAGGCCATGATTTGGGTTGGTTGGAGTTGTTACGATCGTCTCGCTGAAAGTTGTCAGAAAGGTTTCTTCAAAGTATTTGAGCATTCTGTCAGTATCAAACTGTGTAATTTCCTTCTTTTCGAGAATGGGAAGTCCAAATAGAAGATCTGGCCTGGGCTTCGATCCATAGTCGGGACCCAGGTGTACAAGCTTGCTACATGGCTCTTTCAGAAATTGAAGGTTATCGGCACTGTTGCATGCCCTGTCAGCTAGTCGTATAGCTATTTTGCATCGGAGATGATCCTCTTGTCCTTACATCTTTAATCTGTCGAAAACTTCCGAGTGGTCTTGGCTGTACATGCGCTATATCAGTACTGCAACACTTCCTCAGGCACATCGACCAGGGCTCTTAGAACATACTTGTGTATATCGTACACCCGCTTTTTAAATACCAGTTCCCCAGCTATACGTTCTATCCATTGTGATTCTCGCGTTTTCTTCTGTCCCATATCCTCGGCAGCTTTTCCGATATCAATGGCGGCCTGCGCTTGTTCTTTTTTTGATTCCTCGTAATACCCCCTATGAATAAATTCGTCTCTATCTTCGTCCATATACCTACGGAATCGTTCCTCCTGGTTATCGACAACCGTTAGTTAACTGTGACTGAATGACAGATGAGCGCCTTACGTATTCCATAGGAACCAATCGGGGGAAGTTAAGCAGCTTCTCTCGTAATTTGAGAACATTCTGCGGAACATACTGCTCCTGATCATCCCACATGATATATATGTCATTCGGATCCAATTTCTCTTGAATCGTTATTCGTGTTGAGTCCGGGGGTCGCATTTCTTTCTCACGCTCCTCGTCTGCCAGCGTCCTGCGTTCCATCTTGTTGCTTCTTTGTCTCCCTGTTCTGCCGGCGGATTCGTTCATTCTGCTTTCTCCTTCGATGCTGGTTTTGAAGCGGTGTTGAAAATGTTGAACGCGACTGCTGATGCTGGGCAACTGCGGTTGTCACAGAATGGTATGCAAAAAGGACAGAAGGGGGTATAAGCGCCCCAGAATCCTACGCGGCACATCCTCGAGCAAGTGCAGTCGTAACCCGCGCTTCGGGAGAAAATGGCTATCTAGAATGGACAAGGTGCCGGCTAGTCAAATGCAGGAATTGTAATGCCATTGGTTGGTGGATACAACACATCATTAGCAACACGAACCAGGTATCTCCATTTCGGATACTGGCGTCGTATCTGTACCGCAAACAGACGCCGGTCCATTGTACGGGCCGTTCTCCGTCATGATTGTCATCCGCATCATCGCGATTAGGAAGGTATTTTTAGCCGGTATGTCGCCTCCTGATATGTATGCAGCCGCTGTCTCAGTCTGAACCCTGCGCTTCCTCCATAGCCACGGCATAGCCGAGATAGATGCTGACTGCACATGATCCAGGGGCGGTTCATCAAACACCCCATGGGGTGCACAGAATGCATCCAAATTGTTTTGTTGCAAAGTAGAGATCTCACACCTTCACCTCGCGCACACCCACTTCTAGCATTTTAGAATACTTGTTGTTCCGACGTTACGCTCCCTCGAACGCAGTGTTGATAGAATCCAAACTTGCTAAGGGGATGCTTGTAATGTGAAATGTGTTGATCGGATGATGCTATTGTGGTAGATCACTCGGGCTTGAAGTATAGGTTCATTCTGGTGCACCCCAGTACCCTTTGGCAATTACGTCTCCTATTTCACTCTTCTAAACAAAACTCGGTGCGATTCCATGGCTTGTTAGCCGATGATGCCTGCAGCATGCATAAATCACGGAATGGCATGACTGCATTCGCAGGGTTTTATATTTAGTTCTAATTAGTACTCCAGTAACTACTTACATTCGAAGTATAGTGGGGGAGGCCTCTAACCTGGTGCGGACATTCGAAACCGTACGTTATACACAAACAAAATAGCCCCTGCCATGCACGTGATATTTGTTTTGACCATAGCGGATATTCCCTGCACCTCGGTTTTTATAGCGCCTCAGCCACATCAGATATTTTATTTTGAAAAATTAAGATTGACAGAGCCCCTTAAACTGAGTCAATTTTAGTTCTCCAATTAGAAATTCATTGTTTGGTGGCGCTGAAAACTTTCTACGAAGCGGGTTCTAATCACCCTTGTCGAAGGCGCCCCCACCATAGGCGCGATAGCTCAGCACGTGGAAGTCGAGGCACATTACCGTACGGCCTGAGGGTCTTTGACGAGATAACCTTCATGTAACCCCGCATAATACTGTTGATAATAGGATACCCTGGTTCGTGTGAATAGGTAGTTAAGTTGTTGTAATTATATTGTATGTAGTTGGCAATGGCTATGACATAACTAGTAACTCCTATCCACTACCTAACTTCCCCAAAGAAAGGGACACAATTTCCATTGAAGTTGTGGCTTTAGAAGTACTCGGGTATAGGCGTAAAATTTGAAAAAAGGGGGGAACGCGTGTCTCCTAAACGGGGGGGAGGGTGCTGAGAAAAAAAAGATGGAAAATAATCGTACGATCGCATCCATTCTTCCATGTTGGACTCGTTTCAAGCTGCTTGCTCTAACCTTCGTTTAAGGTCCTGTTCCACAGTAGAGTGACAACATACCATGCCGATTCGCGAGGAGGGGATAGCAGACTATATTCACTCGTTGCAGGCAGAGAAGCGGCTGGTTTTCGAGTCAGTCAAAATGCGAAGAACCTCAAATACAACGAAGGGAATTGAACTAGTAGTTTCTGCTCCCCCAAATAACATCTAGTTCTCAAAAGCGATAGCGATACGTGGTATAAATCTTGAATGTGATATGTTAAGCCCTTGGTCGTGAATCAGCCTTGGTCGTGAATCAGCCTTGGTCGTGAATCAGCCTTGGTCGTGAATCAGCGTGGGATGTTATCTATCACTTTACCGATTTTTAGGCCCTTTCCCGGGTACTCAACCGTAATCTCGGATATACCGGAAGCGATGCGGGCAACCAAACAATACAGTGCAACTCCGGGAGTAAGGTATCCCGGTGACCCCTGGAAACGGCAACGAGCAAAGAGTTGCCCAGAACGGCTAGCATGTGTACTTCTAAGCGTAGTGCATGCAACACCCCTGATGTGGCCTCCATCGACTTCAAACCCCACTTCAACGCCGAAGTTCGATATCGCTCTCTGCCGCTTGCTCGGATTGTTCACGCCACCGTTCTGATGTGTCCCCCCCCGTGTAGCGTTCGCACGACTGCTCTCGTTTATGCACGCCTTCGTCTACACTGAGTATTCTCACAACACAACCTATAACTCCCTAGTACTATGTATTTTACTTGCCGATGTCAGGTCCAGACGGACAATAACACTACTGCCACTGGCCTGAACTTGGCACCGTGTTATTTTGTTTAATCATAGACAGCCGCAAGTTACTTCCGCCTTCTCCTCATCGACTCTACCATCTTACACTCGGTAGCAACACTTCAGCTCTCCCTTTTGCCAGCAATCAGCCGGGGTCGATCGACTTGGTGCATCCTCATTGCGTATCGCCAGAAACAAATCAACCTAATCCATGGGAACTATGGCGGAACGAACTCATAGTATCCGATGCCGCTCTACTCAACTCACCCTTTCCACGGTTATGGTGCCTTGTGGTGGCAACTCGGGAGTAAATGACGACTTACAGTGACACGGGACGAGAACACGGTAGCCGGACGAGGTATCAGCAGGGCGGGTTCGGGACTCGTTTACCGCGAATATGAGACCACGGGGTATGTTCGAATTCGAGACTACTGGGGAATCAATCTACACTTGGACCGACACAACACTCCTGAAGCCATTTGCGAACGCGTACCACGGAGACTTGTGTTCCGGATGCACAACGAGGAAAGCTCTGGGTAATGTTACTCGGGACAGACCGACGGTGGCTATTAACGACGCGAAAACCAATACCGACACAGACACCGATACCGATGGCACCGAGCCCTATCCCTTCGTCTAGGATGTTGCACCGAGAGTGTAAGGGCGATGGGGGATGACGATGGGGATGATGCTTCAAGCAGTACCTTCGATGGACACTCCCGGCGAGACGGCAGCTTACCCATTCGGCGGGACACCAACTGATCGACACGACTATGACCAATCGGCACGACACCGACCAGACGGCACGAGCAGCCGGACATGATCCGGCCCAAGTCAGGGAGCCGAGTCACTGGGGTGTGGTCCTGCAGGGGCGGCTGAGTATAGCCCTAAGGGATCAGATGCACCTACTGAGCCGGCTACGGACAGAGATTGGGAAATGTTGTCGGAAGATATTCGGGTGGGTTTTTCAGGTGACAAGCTTTCTTTGGATAGACTGGGATGTTGGCCTGGCACCCCATTGTACATATATCTTGGTTAGCCCCTGAGAATAGATTTTACGCAATTTCATATTAGTGTACTCGACGTGGGTCAACTTCTGAGTTGATTGTCAACGTGTTCCTCAGCCTCCCTAGCAACTCCCTCACTATCGCGAAGGCCAGGTCGCAACCTTCAACCAGGAAAGCCAGTAGATCCATCAACAGCTTCACCCGCATGCCCGCATATGCCGACGACAGCCATTCAACTCTAGGACGCGTATGAGAAGTTACAAATTCTCGGCAGCCTACAGCTACTAGTGCAGTACCGCAGCAAACTCGATGAATTAGATGTTATTAAAACCTAACAGTCCTAATAGTTCATCTCGTCCTGGCAACACTCCCAGGACAAGAGTACGACTTTCGGTTCAGAGAATTCGGGGCAACCACCGCATAGGGTGAGATACATGACAAAGGAAGCAGAAGGACAATGAGGAGACCATACAGCAGCAGTTGACGCATTACTCTGTTCGGAGGAAGAAGGTAGTACGGGAAAATAGGGCACTCAATGACGAGTCTCAACAAACCCCTCCCAAAGGACTAATGACCGGTGGTCCCCTCAGTAACAGCGATGACGCGACTACTGGTGGCCAGAACCTAAGGGCTACCACCGACGAGGAGAAGCACAAGGAATGCAGCGAGGCTGTGAGGCGGGAAGTTTCCTTTGTTTTTTCTCGGTGGGAGCCTTTTGCCGGGCTGAAGTGGATGTTGGGGTGCACATTGGTTCGATTACGGTGGTGTGTTCAGTCATGTATGTGGCTTAACACTGTCCATCACCCAAATTGATATCACCCACGCATGTACCAAGCCGAAATATTATAACCTCTAGGGTTCATAATTTTATAGAACTATTCAGAGCAACGAAGACGTGGTTTGAAGGTGGTCCCATTACCAAGTGCAGGTTTGTGGTACTTTTAAGTACTTAAGTAGTTATCACTGCCGGTGTTTTTGCCATCACCACATGCACAGTAAGCGTATCCTCAATCGCCAGTAGTAGTTCACAATCCCACACTCGAGCATTTACACATCCGTATACCGGCGCGTGAAACATGCCCAAATTATGGCTCTTCCAAATTCTAAAAGGCGACAGTACATACCCCTTGGTGTATCATCTATGGCTGTACGTCTGCATTGGTTGAAAATCTCAACACCAAAAACAGAACCTCACGATATATATTTGACTAATAAGATTCATGGAACATCACTCGTTTGCGTTTCATTTACACTGGCTGAATATATGCATGTTGATACGCTAACCTACTCTATGCGTGACTGCTGCCTACAGATGGTCATAGTTTCTGACACGAATATATATGTGGGAGTTAAAACGCTTCTTAATACAATCAACTATCGTCATACCAAAGTAACAACACCCATTTTGGTTGTGGGACTGACACGTTGCACACATCATCACTTAAGATCGTGAGTAATACACGTTAGGGGAGACTTAAACCGCAGCTTCGGCTACGCCTGTCACTAGTTTGTATAGTGACCCCACCGGTGGGGTTATAAACAATAACCAGGTTCACCCTCTGGGGGAAACAAAACCGCAATTTAAATTACATGCGTAGTGAGTTTTATACGCTGAGACCTAATTTACACATTAAACTACATCTGTCATGAGGTTTTTATGCTAAGACATAAACCACATCCAGCGGGATTTAAACTACAGCCAGCTACAACTATTATGAGATCCACACGCTGCTAGAAGCAGTTGATGTGTACATTGATCACACCTTAAGCCTTAAGCAACGAAGTGTAAAAAAACACCATCGTAGTTCGTCACGACATTCTCTCTGTACTTGAAGTCTATCACGCATACGGCTCACTCTTCACATCGCAATACAAGCTCCCACCATAGATAGACAACCAATCATCACTTTCAACCGCGTATAGAACTTTACACAAGAACCCCCGGCCGGATATATTCTTATAGATAGCGTTTAGTTTATATACTTGGCCCCAGACATTATCTGCGCTTCCCCCGCCTGTGACAGCAATGTGGGACCTAAATCACACCAGCTGCCGCCACACGTCCATAATTAGCTCACGCAACTCCGGAATAATGTTCTGGATCATGTTTCTCACCTGTGAGGCCACTTCTCTACTCCATCCACCATGCTAGAAACATTATTGTAGCTTAGGGCAACACCAGGCATAACCACGATCTGCCTACCTCAATTTGGTCGTTACCCGAGAGGGGCTGCTCAATTTCACGATCCTCATATAGACAGCCAAGTCTTCGATAGAAGCTATAGTTGAGGGATGATCCTCGCCCAATGTAGCCCTCTTGATATTAATCACTTAAATCAGTAGTTTCTCGGCCTCCTCCCATCGCCCCTGATTTTCGTATGTCGCTGCAAGGTTATGCATGTTGATCAAAGTAAGTGGATATTGTTTGCCCAGACCGTTGAACTCATCTCCACTACTTGGACAAACTGCTCCTCGGCCTCCTTCCATTGCTCTTGGCTGTACAATGTCGCTGCCAGGTTACACATGCTGGTTAAGGTATCTGGATATCTTGTCCGAGTACCCTCTTTCGCGTCTCCATGACCGGCACAAACAGCTCCTCGGCCTCTTTCCATCGTTCCTATTTCAAATATGTTGCCGCAAGATTGCCCATGCTTTGTTTTGTTTTATTCATACTGTATTCACTCTAATTAGAGTATGACAGAGCTTAAAAACACCCCCTCCGCCTCCGGGCGAGCCGGCAAGATGGCGGAGCTCCCACCTGCTACCCATCGTCCCCCATAGATTGCCCATGCTGGTCAAAGTATCCAGATGCTCCTGGCCGAGTACCTTCTTTCTCGTCTCTATGACCTGTAGAAATAGCTCCCCGGCCTCCATCCATCGTCCCTGCTCCCTATATGTCGATGCGAGATTGCTGATGCTGGCTATGGTATAGGGATGCTCCTGGCCGAGTACCCTCCTGAATGTCTCCAAGACATGCACCTCTAGCACCTCGGCCTCTTTCCATGCCCTTGGCTCCTGTATGTCGATGCGAGAGTACCCATGCTGGTCAGGGTATGTGGATGCTCTTCACCAAGCACTCTCTTTCTCGTCTCCATGACTTGCATTTCCAGCTCCTCAGCCTGCTTCAACCGGCCCTGCTTCAAATATATCGCTGCGAGATTACCCATGATGATTAAAGTATAGTGATGCTTTTGCCCGAGTACCCTGTTTGCCGTCTCCATGACATGCACCTCCAGCACCTCGGCTTCGTTCAATCGCCCCTGGCTGCATAATGTGTACGCAAGGTTGCCGATGCTATTCAAGGTAGAGAGATGCTCTTGACCGAGTACCCTGGAACTTATCTCCATGACCTGCACCTCCAGCTTCTCAGCTTCGTTTATCGGCCCCAGTTGGAAAATGTCGATGCGAGATCACCCATGCTGGTGAATGTATCTGGATGCTCTTGACTAAGTAGTAAGTACCCTGTTCTAGTCAGTTCACGGAGAATGTCAGTCCGCGGAGTAACCGGTCAATTGACGGAGTCCCACCTTCCGTGAATGAACCAGTTAGATCACGGATCCATGAACTGACCAGTGCTAATTATGTTCAACCAAAATTAACCGTTACTCTGATCGCAAAGTTATGTATACATAAAATATTCATAATTCATCACTCTTTCAACTCCTGGTCTCCAATTTACCATATCTCTAATATTGATAGAATGGTTGTGGAAAAACATCGATTTTCGGCGGTTTTTAGGTGTGTTTATGAAGCTGCTCTATCAATTTTAAAGATATCGCAAATCAAAGACCGGGAATTGAAAGAGCAATGTATTTTGCATTTTACATATATACATCACTTTGTGATTGGGCAAATATTCGCAGACTTAATTAAACCGAGCTTTTGTCATTTTTGTCAGTGCCGCCATGGCTCCATGAAGTGACTGGTCAGTTCACGGAGTTGTGGTAGACTCCATGAAGCGACTGGTCAGTTCATGGAGCCCAGTTACTCCGCGGGTTGACCGGTCACTCCGCGGACTGACATCCTCCGTGAACTGACTAGAACAGGTCTTGTGCAATTTTGGAAATTTAGCTACGTTATTTGGAGAAATATGGAAGCGGACTAATAATCACCCGGTAGTCTGCATGTATTAATAGCTGCTTAGTTGTCTCAAATGGGGCCGCCATAGAGTGCTGCGATACTGTACTATACTGGTTAGTGAATGGTATGAGTTTGGCAGGATCTTTCATGAAGCTAACCGTTCTTGGTCCAACAGATTCACTAATTTTGAAATATCAGACGTCCGCTTTCGGGGTTAAGCGGAACAGTCAAACTAAAAAATTCTTTTAGATAAACCCTCTGTTCGGTGTTAAGGTCCGCCAGTGGCACAGATTCTATAAAATGATTGGCTAGATGTTCCACATTGTCATGATCCTTGAGCTGCTCAAGCGATATGCGCGGTCCGATGGATGCATCAAACGAAACAGGCTCAGCCACGCATTCCGTACAATGCTGCGGAATTTGCACGCTCCCAAATAGAACCCAAAGACATAGCATACCAAAAGAGTACGCATCTGTCTTTTTGGCTTCAAAGGAAGTGAACCCCCCGTAATGATGCGCGGGAGCATTCCACGGCCTTGATTTCGGTAAAAACACCCTTCCTCCTTCACTCGCAGCAATCGTAGAATATCCGAAGTCAGCCACCTTTACTGTAATCTTGCCTGTTGAGTCTTTGAAAACGGGCATGTTTTGTGGCTTGATATCGCCGTGAATCACATCTGTATCTTTGTTAGAGTTCCTTCAAAAGTCAAAATCCACTTCGAGTGACAAACCGTATGCATGCAAAACCATGATCGCATTTCCAATGTTAGCGTAGATTTTGAGGCGATCATCGATTGTCATGTTCATACCCTCAGTAGTGCTCATGAACTGTTGTAGATCCCACGCTGCTTTTTCATAGACCAGTACGGGGTCAGCTTTCTCCGTCCTAGGCTGAATTTCCCAGCAAATCCCCTCTAGGTTTACTATATTGGTTGATTTTGAATCGGGGGCTGACTCAAAATTAGGACCTCTGTCATCAATGGCAAAAAGCCCATATCTGAATCTGCATTCTCGTGAAACCCCCTTGAACGCAAGGGGCATGCCCGAGTTAATGGTTGACTGGCTTATCGTCCCAGAGCCACCTTTACCGACATCGTCGAGCGCAGCCTGCCATGTAACGGGGAGGAAGTCGACATTGCACTTTTGGACAATTGAGCAAACGCAATCAAATCATTTTGAAGGTCATCGTTGGTGCGATTCGTCGAAGCGGAGTAGCGGGTAAAGATTCCTATTGCAATAAGAAGCTTGATTGTATATTATCTAAGAGTCACAAGGCCATATATATATGAGAGTACAAGTGTGAATGCGTGCGTACGCATCTATGTATAGACCCTTCAGGCCGACAGCAATCCAGTGCAGAGGTGCGCGTCGAAAACATGCTGTAACAAGAGTGTAGAAAGCAGAACGGTGGCGGAAATAAACCGGTGATTCTATTTAATTCTCAGTACAACTCTGCAGAGTACGTATGGTGATGGATAAATTGTACATACCGAAAAATTGACCTTATGTGTGTATGGTGACTGTTCTTACCCGTAACTCAACCGCAGTATTAATGCACGCAGCGGGTGAGGCAGTGGGTTCCATACCCGTTATTGCAGTCTTGGCGAAAATGTCTCTGTGCCTCATGGAGGACATTAGTTGGTAATATGACACCACTTATCATGGTTGCTCCATGTTGGATGGCTGTGCTTGCAGCATGGACTCAGCGCAGGCACAACTGATTGGGCCGCAGCAACCATTCATGATGTAGCTGCACGGGCACAAGGTCGACATTGGATGAAACCACCTCTGTGTAAGGCGCTCAGAGTCTTTTTCATGCCGGCAGATCGATAAGGCCAAACCCAACGAATAACGAAGAAAAAGACATTGGTATCGTCTAACCTGCAGTTGAAAATATCTTAGTATGCGACCCTACAAAGCATGCACATGGGCGCGGCCAAGCCTGCCCCTGCGGCTGCAAGCCGCCACACCGTCACCGACTGTCATAGATCACAAATCGCAATAATTGCTATCACGCTCTCGAATCCACTGCACAGCAATACGGGCTACTTAGCACGGTAACACAAAGTATGATCCCAAACTATTTTCTTGTTAGAAATAGATAGGACATTTTCTCCCAGTATTTAGGAATTGGCTAGCACCCAGTAGTTTTGCAGATTGCATCAATAACACAATTCAGCATTTTTATGCGCGGAAATAAATGTTCGTTTCCCCTTCGCTTCTCCCTGTGTCCCAGACTCTCCTAACAAGCTATCTTCTGTATTGCAAGATCTCCTGTATAGTCGCTGGCTGCATAGTGTAAGCTCGATCTAGCATTGTGCCAATGGAGGGGCTTCAAGAATGTGCACCTCACTCAGCATGTAAAGTTCTTGGCGATATTACTCTCGGCCAAAAGGTCATTTCCAACAATATTCTCTGGCGATTTGGAAGCATTAATAAATATCGAACGACACACTACAGGTCAAGCCAGCTTCGATGCGAGAACATGCATCCGGTAATCACACGTAGTGCATATCGTAAGAGGATCTCGCAAAGTGTGTAAGAGTCTATGGATTTAACTCAATCCCTCTGCCACAGTTACATACAGCTCTAAATTTTATGCAAAGCGTATAATATATTGGTTAAATTAAATTCTCGTTGGAACAGTATCGCCTGGTCTCGAAATTTGTACCCCGCACTTGTGTAACTACGCTAAATCTACCCCACCTCATTGAAGTTCAAGGTATTTAAACTATAGTGACACGGATACAGTGTGTGAAAGGAGTCAATTTGGATGGTTGATTGACTTATTGATTGACTGATCTCTCGAGGGCCCCAGGCCCGTATAAGCAGAGGCTCCTGTATGCGTACGCGCGCGTATGCACCATCTTACATGAAACGCATCACCCCGATCCAAATGCAAGCCATATGCATATCCTTATACAAGTCTCTTCATACAAGCCATCAAACGGAGGCTGAGACTCACAGCCTAGGTACATATGCAATAGAAAGAGAACTTTCTACTTCTGTGTCCCTCTACAATATCATTAATGAACATATCTAATAGTTATACACTTGGTTTGTCCGCTCGAAGCATTCTCATTGGTCGGGTGAACTTTACCACGTGGCACGTGTAGCAGTGGCAGATACAGTGGCAGGTACAGTGGCGGATATCCACATGTTGACTCATGCTTTATCCCGAAGACCTACAAGTTTTAGAATGCCATCGAAGCTGCTAGAAAGGATTTGAGAGTGCTTGCTAATGTACTGAGTCATTTGTGTAGACTCATTCACAAATTTTCACTCGCCACCTGCCATTCACCACTGTTGAAATAGTGATGCTAGAGAAGCTTGATTGTATATTATCTAAGAGTGTCACAAGGCCATATATATACGAGTACAAGTGTGAATGCGTGCGTACGCATCTATGTATAGACCCTTCAGGCCGACAGCAATCTCCGGTCATACGAGACTCACCTCCGGCCATACGAGAGTCATCTCCGGCCATAAGATGGCAGAGACCTATCATGCAATAACCACTGCCAGCGCCACTCTACCATCTCCAGCGAACTTCAAATTTCTTAGGCATATAAAGGCATGGATTCTACCATTAGATAGTTCGGTAGACAATCTCTTTTGTAAGATAGATAATTCAATCTCTCTTTGTACTCGATCACTCTCAATAATACAGCAGACACAGCGGTAAATATACAGCAGCGGATAAACAACACACCAGACACAGTGATTGATATACAGTAGCAGATACAGTGGCGGGTATACAACACAGTAGATACAGTGGCAGATATACAGCAGCAGATAAACAGCAGCAGATCCACAGCAGTACATTCACAGGGGCAGATACACAGGGGCAGATACACAGAAGTAGAGAATTAACAACTCCATAAGCCTTCTTCAAGACGCCGGCTATTCTTCGCCATCTTTTCCCAAACCCTGATTCTAATAATAGAGATCATGATCCTTATCACAGCCCGTCACATCGCCATAATCTGACCACGCCAATCTCTTAACAGTCCTCCACACCGCTCTGATATCGGTTGCCATCTCCTTTGTTACCGGAACCTTCTTGCAAGCCGGTGTATAGGTGAAGAACAATGGTATCTCCTCCGCACCTGGCCGGAATAAGGTCTCAAGACTGATTCTACCCCGAAAATTTGTGGCAGGGAGCTTCGGTACGTCTGTGTAGTTCGAAGTGTCACCTAACAAGCGGAATGAGTCTATAATAAGCCTCGAATACTCTGTTACGATGCCTCTGTAGCAAGTTAGTATGTTAACACAATTCGTTGTCATGAGAAGTTCCAACTTACGATTTTGTGCCACCAACTGCCTGCATAGGAATGTGTCCTGGCCGGCCGCCAATCGCATAACTACGCACCCCCAACTGCTCCATGAGTTCCACGAAAAAGTGGCACGTAGATGAGCACAGCCCATTGCTGATAATAATGACATCTTGGGTCCTCCAGTAGTTTTTGCGAGGGAAAACTCCATCATCCTCGGGTGTCAGAAGATTCCGCGCAGGTATTGCCTCTGATGTGAAATAGTCGTCCACCTGACTGTTGTAATACGGACCCAAGATGTCTTCTACGGAAGAGAAATTTCTTCCTTGCAGAGTCCTAAAAGTTCCTCTGCCGTCATAATCGCTGATGAATGGCTTCTCGGGTACTGCTTTGAAGATCTTCGCTAATGCAGAATGGTAGCGCCATCGGAAGTGGATCTCCGGCTCGTGGCCGACCCCATGGAAAGACTCGGGGAATATCATGCGCATCGTCCTTTTCGCAAGCCTCGCACGGCCACCTCCGTTACCGCTCACATCTATGAGAAGTCTTTTGACGCCGGATTCGCCGAGCTCGGTGATTGTCTTCTGTAGGAAAATGTCCCACTCTGGAGTTGACTCAGTTGAGGTGTTGCCAAATTCGTACGTTGGAATACGTAGGACTGCAACGGATGGCGACATATCGGGGTCCGGGAAGACTACGAGGCTGTCTTCTGGTCCACGGGCAAAAGGTGTAGGGTATCCGGTGAGGGAGGTAGTTGAGGTGGTGATAGCAGTGGCTGTACTAAGTGGGATGTCGGTAGTTGTGACAGACGAACTCTGTGAGATACCGGATGTAGCTGTTGAAGGCTCAGCCGTAGACACCAACGACGACAGCATGCTACTGAACGTTTCGCCACTTGGATCTTTCTTCCACACTGGGCCTGCGATCTTTGGCGAGTAGAGTTCATACTGCGCAGGGTCAAGGTAACACACAATCTTTGCGAAAGACGCAGTATCGTTAAACCCCGAATAGTCAGCTGTAGCAGGCACTCCTGCCTTCCACTCTACCACTACTTCCTCACCACCTTCAAACGTCAGCCGAAGTTTCTCCTCCGCTTCTCCCGACCACAACGTCCGGTTCGTAAATGTGCTGCTTTGGCCCACGGGGTAGTTCCACATGAGCGAGTTCCAGCGTGCATCCGGGTCAAAATAATTGGACAGATCTGGCAGTGTCTGCGACATGTCCAGTAAGAACTGGACCGCTGGTTGGTTGTTAATGTGGGTGACCTTCCTGTCTAACTTCGCAGTACGTGTTGAGTTACTGCTGAGCGTATAAGGGAACGTGATTGTGTAGATCTCCCGCCCCCCAACAGATACAATCGGATATTCATGCCAGTATAGAAATGCGCTTCCACCACACACAGCGTTAAACATCCCATGCCCATCCCGGAATTTTGTGTATGCCAATGACACTTCACGCCAAAATTCCCAGCCATTCCGGTAGTACGCGCTTTTGGCGCGGGATTCTATAGTAGAGATGATGCCGTTGATATCAAACTCCGGGATCTCGAGGACGGGGTTGATCGGTGAGCGGTAGTAAGCCTGGTGAGCAGCGAAGTTGGAAAATAGACGAAGGCTTGTGATGAATTCAAGAGCTTGTGGTTCGGAGAAAGGAACCGATTTTAGGCAATCAAGCGCGGAGGTGGCGGATACTATATTACCTACGCTCATGTTAATCGCTAGTGTGTATTGGGGAGGTTTCGGCGGTGATACTTTGGTTGAAGTTCAATGCGAGCACAGTGCATGGGTCAGTTTTTGGAGGGGCTTCTTTTGGCGCTGTGAGAGGAGTTGGAACCGCTATTGAGTTTGCTATAAATAGGGCCGTGATGGTGAATTGAGAGAGCCGTGATATCCACATTGTGATGTAAAGTTATGCTGCCACAGCAAGGTATGAAATAAAGTATGCCCGCGCAGAAATAGTGTGAATCCGAGTTGACTGCAATTTCTGGTGTTGCGAAGACATTTGATCTACCATTCCGACTCTATCTCTTAAGGAGCTTCACAGCGTATGAGTGATCTCCCGTCATCTCCTCAACGTCACAGTCATTCTTTGTCAGGTGTGGCTGTACTATACATTTGCAAGCTAAAAATATCATTAATATCAAAGTACAACTGTTATACTATGATCAATCATGTTCCACAATGTGCAAATTCACGTACTTGGTGCACAATGGCTGCGGATGATTATTGGTGGATGTTTCGTCCCGTGTGCTAAGCTTCAACTAAGAGATCCTGACTGCGGCTTGACGTGCAGTAGTGCAAGTCGGAAATTTATTTGATTGGATACCATGTTGATCGACACGCGTACCAAACCGCTCACGAAGAAGGTAAACCCCCATTTGACAACGACCAAAAGGCACCAAGTATGCATCTGCAAATCAGCCTTTGGGCGTCAACTCCGCTCGCTGACTTACACTTCGTTGTGCCTGTGAATGTAAGAAAGCACATCACTGAATGGTGGCTAATATCGGTCGATTGTCCATGTATAGTCACCACGCAACGGTAAGAATTAGCTCATATGGTTGAGTAATTCGTCAGTAGTACATGAAACGACTGACATGATAGGAGGAACAAGGTGTCAAAAGGTGGCAAATATCTGCTTGACCTGCGCTCAATCATACATGTAACATTACGCAATTCTCTCGTGCCTAGTGTGGTGGCGAAATAAATTTCGGTGACCGTGCGAGCTTGCGAGCACGTGGCTAGACAAATTGGGGGCGAGAGAAAGTACGCAATTGCTCTTCTCGCAGTTTGTTGAATATTATCTTGTCAGATTGCAAACGCTAATGGGCTTGGAATCTTAGTTGTTGGACGGATAATGATCCTGGTGCTCACTTGCAGGGTAGGAGCTAGCATGTAAATATAGACCAACGACAATAATATAGCCTTTTGATGCAGGCACCGATGACATATCAGAAAACTCTGTGTTTACTCATATAATTTCCATATGGGCAGTGCAGTGAACTAAGTCAAATGGAGCTAGGCTGAAAACATTCTTGGATCGCAACATCTAAGAGAAGAAGAGCAATAAGGTGTTACCTATAGTTATAACCTTTAAGGTAAAATCAATATTATTATGTGGCAGGGTTGTGCGAGGGTTTCTCATCTCTATGAGGATCTGTGGCTCAGCATGCGCGCCACACAATCCACCTCTTGCTACGAGAAAAGTGCAGATAAAATTCTAAGTTTGAATATATTAACAGTAATACTCTATATAAAGTTGGATACAGAAAACGGAGTATGCCATAGATGAGGTTTTGAATGTATGAGGTTCGTAGAGTGCGGATGGCAGAAAAGGAATGCGGTGATCCATCTGAAGGTGCGTGTATGGACAATTCCGAAAGATGCTGCCTGCGCCAACAACTGTGCCTGAATCAGGCGGGCCGTGGGATATTTTTAGCGCTCTCTCTACAAAATGCTCAATAGTTCCAGCCGCAGCCTGACACATCGACATATTGATACTGACGGTCCCACCCGCCAGATTCCTAGGTTACGTGATTGGGCGAAATTTATTCAGGCATCGATCACGACCTATTCAGTACACATAATTTGAATACTAGCCGTGCCTCCTGCATGAGTGTCTACCGTGATGTACGATCGGCAGCCGGTCCCACATGTGTGCGGTTATGCTATCAATATGAAATGATACGTACATATGTTTTATTTATATCCCACTGACATAGAACCCTAACTCGGAACGGAAATAAATAAAGAAACCATTGAGACGAAAGCCTCTACCGCAGCCATGCAGTCGGCCATCATTGTATGGGACGCCTCAGATGTCGAATACTACGTTGCTACCCCGCCGCGCTGCCATTGCGCTCACGCCGAGTTATAAGCCACCGAAGCCGACTTATCCGCTCTGCTCTATGCAGCAGTCACTCGATTTAACCACTCCATTGGTAATAAGTGCTGAATATATACCTTATACGCTAAGGACGGCTAACCATCGTAACCTCCTTCCTTGCTGACGGAGAGGGGAAATCGGAGTAGTATCAAAGGCACGCCCGCAGAATTAGTTTGGATACTAGACACCCCGATATCTATATCATTCTGCGACAGGTTGCTAGACGGCTGAAGATATTATAAAGTGAAGTTTTACTGACTAATGATATTTAGACATTGAAATCTATAGCCTTCTCTTAGTGTGTGGGATATATATTCAGCGCTTATTACCGGTGGAGGGGTAAGAATCGACGGTTACGTGTCAGCTCAGTCTTTATGGCGCAACCCACGTGCAAAAATTTCAAGTTTCTCCCAGAGTAATAAATGAGACGAGTAATAGCAGAGCTACTCTAGTGCGGTACTTTGCTTTTTTAGACGACTATCTAAATACACTCTTACTTCGAGATCTTTCGTCCAAGACATAGCTTCCTGTGGTATCTGGCGTCAAGTCAGAATGCGTACTTCCGCAAAGATCCCATCTCCACCTTTTTCCACACTTAATTCCTCCTTTTCGTCGCCTTTTCCCTAAGTTTTAGTTCGAAACGCACCAACCAGAAGTACTGACAAGCTAATTGCAAGCTCGGGTGCTTCTCCGGAAAGAGATGCACGGCAATCCCATGGGTAGCAAGTGAGGAGCAACCGTTGAGTTGGAAAGTCCGTCACCCTTACATTCCTTCGTACTGTCAGTCTTCACCAAGAGTTTCTGTGCTCAACGACCATCGGAAAGGAAACATCCGCTCTGCTTACATTCGCCCGACCCCCTGGACGCACAAGCTCACTGTAATACGAAGTGTTGAGTGCAATTAACAAAGCGAATGAAAGATGTTGATTGTCTATCGTACAAAGAGAGAATAAGATAGATATAAATAAGATAAGAAATCATACCTAGAACGAAGTACCACTCAGGCCCAAGGCTCACGGACAATAGGTACCGCAACAAGCCCGAGGCTCACCGCACCTTACCAAACCCGCGGTAGTCGGAGAGCCAAGTACTGTCCAAGCCCGTAGCTAAGTTTAGTGCCCGCCTTAGCTCCAACGGCTTTCGGGGTAAATTTTCGAAAACTTGCCTCCAATGGGGGCTCTCCGATCTATAGATGTGTATAGTACCTGTTCAGTATACAAACTTAAGCATGGTGAAGTGGTTAGTCCTGGACTGAGACTAAATCATGTGAATATTCGGCTATCTAGCTATGCTTCGCATGTTCTATTCCTGGCAGTAGAATGACTTTTTGCCAGTGTTCCTAAGCGGCCAGGCCGGGCCGCCCTTAGCGGCGGCTTTTAAATGAGCGCCGGGCCTGCAGGCTTTTTGTTGGCGGCCGGCCTGCAGGCTTTATTTGCCAACGTATAAGTTCAATCGAACAAGCATAAACATATTTTGTGTAAATGACACCCATTGCTGCTGCCTAAAGTCTTAAACTCAGAAAGCCACCAAAGTAAACTCAGCCATCATCCATCATAAGTTCTTAACCTTGCCATCCGTTGTGGTGGAATGACGGGAGCTAGTAGGCAGAGAGCCCATCATCAACGATCCGCCGCACCTCTCGTGGCATCCAAAGAGAATTCGTGAGAAAGAGCGGTTGTGGCTGAAGGAGCGTCGGAAGAGGGTGAGAGGATGTGATGCTACCCGGCCGTGAGGATCCACACAAATTGCATGGATCTATGAAAACTTGCGTGGGAACCAAGAACCGGGAAAGATTGAGTGTGTATTTTCGTTATATGATAAGATGAGTTCTATCTGCTCTGGGGTCTTTCAAATATATACTCCCCATAGCCCAGTCCACCTCCGTTATGCCTTTATCTCCATCCGCCTCCCCGTCGCTAAGTCCATCTCTGTTATCCCTGTATCTCCGCACCCCCCTACACCGGCTTCCCCATGCCAAAGTTGTGGTGGTGGTGAAAAATGGATTTTCCCACCTCACCGTCCATCACTGTAGTCCAAGACTCCAAATATCCACCTCTCCAGTCCTCACCTATTCCTTCTGTTTTTCCACCACAACCAGTAAGTCCTCCACATGCCGGATCTCATTCATCTCAATTAATCCTGTCCTCTTCCAGCACTTTAAACATTCGACTGCAGATATCACAGCATCCCACAAACCATTGCAACGATCAGTTATCAATGACTTTGAACTACTGGATACTCATTCTACATTGTATGACATCGGCGTAATGGAATGGATGGTGAGAGCCATACGGGCTAGATAGGACCACTGGGGTTAGTTCAACCTCTTCACCCAGTAATGTATGTGATCTGTAAAATCTTCTGCCTCCGGCCTTGATTGAAACTGATGCATTTGGTCGATGTCTGCAAGATCCATAGTCAAACGTGCCTAGTGGTAGCAACGGGTCGGGGTAACCGGCCAGTGGTCCGGGTTTGGACGGCAAAAACGGTGTGGTTTGGTTCCAGAACAGTCCTAAAACCCGACCCGCTGCTTCTTGGTGGGCCAAACCTGGACCCATACCCGTTAACCCGCGGGTTTTGCCGGGTTCAGCTAGACCCATCGGTTCCAATCTCCGGTTCTGCATTTCAGGTTTTCTATTTATGGTTCCATTCAGATGTCCTACTGTTAATCGCAAATGATAGATGTTTGTACGTGGTTGTCATCTTTGAACTTATCGGCAGCCTGTAGAATGAAAACAATAAGAGAAACGCTCTCTACCCGATCCTGAAAATGAGCGTCAAGAGAGTGTCAACAATTTTAGGTGCTGCGTCCTGGGTAATCTGAGGGGCCACAGGTTACTAAAAGTCATAAAAGTAGTATTGACTGCCTTGATAGGTAAAAACAAAACCAACATGCCCCCTGCCCCATCTTGAAAATGAGCATCAACAGAGCGTCAACGATTTCTGGCCTTGCATCATGGTGAATGACATCATGATGTGACTGGTATTATCGATATACGAAGTTTTGACCGTTTTTGTAGGCTGAAACACCCAACAAACACTATGGTGCAGGTTTGTAAATGAAATAAGTGGGTACTGTCTGGCAGGCTGTCGTGGGAATATACCTTGCCTATCTGCCTATAGAAGCTGCCAAATGACTGTTTATAGATGCTTATGATCTAGCGCCACATATATTACCGAGGATGCAAGACCAAAAATTGTTGAAGCTGTGTTGACGCTCATTTCCATGATGCGACAGGGAGCACGCCGCTAATTCCTTGGCATCTAAAGGCGGCCAATACTCCATTTATGACAGTCTGCAACCATTCACAACTCAGATTACCAAAGCGGGGACAAAGGGTAGCGGGGGGAGAGCTCCGCCATCTAGCCGGCTCACCTGGAGGCGGAGGTGATATCAGGGTCCTGTCATACTCTAATTAGAGTCAATACAGTATGATTCAACAACAACAACTCAGATTACCAAAGATGCAAAACCAAAAATCATTGACACTCCATTGATGCTCATTTTCATGATGGGGCAGGGAGCATGTCGCTTTCTCTTTGTCCTACAAAGGTGGCCAATACTCCATATAAGAGAGCCCGCAACCATTTACAATGGAGATGACCAATGTTGCAAAACCAAAAATTGTTTACGCTTCGTTGACGCTCATTTTAATGTATTGTTTAGTCAAAATCTGCTGACAGTAATATTTTTATTTATAGTTATTCCAGCTTATTAGCTGCCGTTCGGATTGAGGTAGCATGGGCCCCATGCATGAGTAAAAAATATTTCTGTCCAGGCGGAATGGCTCTGTCAGAGCCGTCAGAGACACCCCAGTGGCGGATAACTCTGTGTCCGGCCTCAATACCACCCATTGCGTTGTATATCGCCCTGCAATCGCTGTTTCACCGTTTCCTCTCGCTCTGTGATTCTGTTATTTTAAACGAACACTCTGGCGTTGTAGGCACGTGTGACCATACGTCGGACTGGGTTCATTGGGTACGTGCTTGCATCGGGATTGCAATGGGATGGGTGACATTGTGAAAATCTCTCCTCGCGTTCCTTCTACCTGCGCGCAAAATGCAATTCTCTCTTTACTAATGATAGACATCATTCCAAGTCACCAGATCTATATGGCTATTGACAGTCCATAGCTCGTTCCGTCGGTCTGCTGTCATACTACTTGTAGCTATCTCTGGAGTTACGTGTGCGCAGCCGACGATGTTTCCCCCGCAGATAACTTGCAAAGCAACGACTGCCGCTGCTTTTCTCAGTTGTACAAACTTCGAGACGGGATCTAAGTTACCCAAGTTTTCAGGTATTGTGGTGAGTGCCAGGGCTAACCAGTACTTAATGAAAGCTCGATCCTCGTTTTGGAGCATGATTTTGAATAGTCATTGCAGTTGCCACTGCAGACACCTATTCAGCGCACCATAACACCTCCCTTGGCGTTGCTTTACCCACACACAGTCGTTGCGTCGATCACCTCCGCACCAGCTCTGGCTTCCTGTGCATCGACACATCTGAGATATGAGTTGACCATCTTAACCCTCAACTTGAACATTAATACCATGGTAAATACAGAGCTCCATGGAATGGTGTTTTTCATCTGATATATACATCTTGTTACGACTCTTATGCTTGATAAACTCCCGCGTACCGCAGCATATTGCCACGCGGTACATTGTGTCTTGCGTATTGTTCAGTAATGCTCTGAAGTCTTTGATGGTAGCATGACGATGCATTTCATCACGGCGGTTTTGGGGTCCGATGAATTCGGGCTTCGCATTTGACTGGGAGCTCAGTGGGGCAGCCAGATTAGCACCAGAAGGGTAGACTTTGCAGGCGGCAGCACTGTTCTCCTAACGCTGAGCCAGGGCTTGGAGATTGAGCTCTGTGATTTTGAAGCAAAGAATGCGACGCTGAAAGGTGATTATTTGTGGCAGGTAGATGAGATTGTGCTTGGAGGTGTTCCAACCGTCATTGAGGTTCATTTTATATGGTTGTTCATGTCACTCGCCAGAATACTGTTGCCAGGCTCTGTATGGACGAATCTGTTTGCGCAATGAGACATCAAGTGGATCTTCCGAAAGTTGAAGTCGCCATCTAACCCCTTGGAAATATCTATCTCGTGGCTGATATTTTCCCGCCAGGCGTTCATTTTGCGCTGCTTCTTGGATGGCGTCCAAGTTTCAAGATTTGTTTCCTCGCCTACCTTTTGCTTCTTCACCATTTCTGTTCTCAGGGTATTGCCTTTGGCCTTCACCTTCTTACGGGCACGCCCAAGTAAGACAACATCTTTGAAGGTGTGAAAACGACGCAAGGGGTCCTCTACATAGTTAAATGTTGCATCATCATGGGATTTATATCGAGCATACATGTAGAATTCTTACAATACCTGTGTGCACTCAATTGTGCGATTGAATATGAGACAGTGAGTTCAGCTTCTGCCTCGTAGAGACCAGGTTACAACTCCAAGCAGGCACTGGCTCATTTCCTTCATCTCCTTCCCATTCCATTGAGAAACTTCCTCATCTGACTTATTTTTTGGTGTAAGATCGGGGTGAGCAGGCACGGATAACCAGATTGCATTGTACTTGTCGAGCCATTCATGCGTCTTCATGAAGAGGAAAATCCACTTCAGGAGGTGATCAAGCATGCCTATCTGCATTGATGGAGGAGGTCCGGCTTAGGGACGTCACTCACAATACAGGGAATATGTCGAAACTTGATGAATCCTTGTTCAACATGGGGTGACGAGAGTTCGGCATTGGCTGCTGTGGCGATGGAATTGCTGAGTGTTCTATGTAGGTTGTGATCCTGCCGGGGGTGTTGCTTGCCAGGAGGCACATAATCTCCAAGCTCATTCTTTGGATACTCGCACCAAAAACAGACATGCCGCTCCAGATGATGTAGGTCGCTATACTCTGTGCAATTATCATGCCATGCAGCTAAAACCAGTTTGCAACGCCTGAAGTTGCCATCTGCACAGGGAATGATGTAATACCTGCTCTCGGCGCTGGAATTGAGTTGAAATGAGGCTGGCTGGAGTACCAGCCGGAGTACTTTGTTCAGCACCTCTTGGTTTGTTTGCTGCTGCTCATCCAGCCGCGTCTGAAGAATATTGCGGTTCTTGATTGGAAGTGGTAGGAGAGCGACCATTATGATGCTGCGCATTGAGCGCATCTGGCAGATCTTCGACAATTGATTGCCAATTGTCATATAAACAGGCCATGCTTTCATGTCACCAGCAAAATGCGAGAGATGTGTTCCATTGGACATCAGGATCCAGGGACCAAGTGTATCCCCCACTCTGAGCGTTGTCTAAAGGTCGATTAGCACGTTATTATCCTCGAGTATGTCTCCTTCCCTGTGTCTCCCACCGCCAGTCGGCAGCGTGCATTTTGGCACAGAGGCATCTCGGTGACGTATCGCTGTTAAAGCAACGATGAGGGGTGTAAATGAGATGTATGGCGTAGGCTGGCTGTCCCATCAACCATGTCATGTTTTCGATGATGTCTTTACTGCAGTACTTGATAGGGCATTGGTGATTGTCATTCCATCTCATATCCTCGAGAGTGTGTAGTTCCCACACCCTGAGAGCCTGATGATCTGGCATGCTAGCCATGAGATTCTGGACGCCATCTGCGTGTTTGAAGCTTGGGAAGCGCAGAGCTGTGTTTTGTTCCTTCAGCACGTTATCATAGTATGTCTTTATGCCCCTATTCTTGATCCCACACTGGATATATTTGTACAGTTCATGCATCGCAGATGGGTAGTAGGGATGGTGTTGTAGGTTTGTCTCAAGGCAACCCTGAGCGTTGCATTCCCATCGCTCGGCAGTGTACTCGCTCAGCGGAGTGCTGGCGCCTTGGTATATTTCCGTCCGCGGCACAGGAGGTGGTGGTGGATGAGAATGCAAGTCTGCGATGTTATCAACGTGTTTGAGGAGGGGAAACGCACTCAATCTTCAACTGAATCTGTGTTAGCGTTGAATTCACGACGCTGAGCGGGTTCAACTCCTCAGGGCGCAGTGCGAATAGTCAGATTCTTCTGGCGTGCAACTGGAAGGTGTTCAGGATGGTGTCATTTGACATGTTTAAGTCGCCAGCTGTCTGAGGTGAACTTCTTTCAGCATGAAAATTGGGTGCAACAGAAAGGGGTCTTCTCTGGCATTGTGGAGGATACGCGAGGAGTGGAGTATACACTGTAGAAAGGGACGAAAGTTGGTGCTGGGCCTGAGCAGTCTCCTGGGTAGGCTCATGATACATTCAGCAAACTTATTGAGCTTCAACACGATCACAAGGAGGTTCCTTTCATGCCAGGAGTTGTAAAAATGCTGCATGCGCGATGTTCCATAATACTATGAATAAAATACATCCAATATAATAAAACCAATACAAAACCCATAGATGAAACAAACCCTGAGCGATCCAAAAACCTCGCGACATGTGTAATGATCAATGGCTGTGATACAATGATTATAACAGAGGAAACAAACAAGACAAGAACGCGAACCTAACCCGAACGCAACACTGACCACCTCCTCTGCAATGTGAGGACTGGTCCACCCCTGGCTTATGGAGCCGTCCAGGGATGCCTCAGGGAGAGGGACATTGGGGAGCGGGACATTGGGGAGCGGGACATTGGGGAGCGGGACATTGGGGAGCGGGATATTGGGGAGAGGGACATTGGGGGTAGGGTCATAGGGGAGAGGGTCATCAGGGAGAGTGGCATTGGGGAGAGGGTCATCAGTGAGACTGTCGCCACCTGCCGATTCAATCAGCAGCTGCTGATCCACATCCACATCCGAGGTGTTTCCAGCTGCCGCATTTTCTCACATAGTTGGCACTGCCAGGCGAGGTTTTGGCGTTGTCAGAAACACCAAATGACCCAGCCCACTGAGGGGATTAGTCTCCGGAGTTTGTGGTTGTGGGCAAGGCTCCGAAGTTCATGGCTGTGGGGTAGGCACCGGATGTTGTGGCCGTGCGGTATGCTCGCGCATCTCCTGGCCATGCTCAGGTAGCACGATTGGCTGATCGTCTACCATGGTATCTACATTGTCAGCCGATGTATTTACCATCTCTCCGCGGCCAATTGTCTGAGGTTCATTGCCATCATCCTTATCCTCATCCTCCTCCTCCTCATCTTCCTCCTGTTCATCTTCCTCCTCTTCATCGTCACCATCCGTTACCATATCCGCATCACCATCTGAATCAACACCATCCGGTGCGTCCACGTCATGCTCCATGCGCATATCCACATCAGAATCAAGTTCTGAGTCATATTCGATGTACGACTCCTCGGTAGTGTCGGTCTCATCATCGGAGGAAATTGACACCCTGGGCGATGATTCCAGCTCTAGATATACCGGCTCTAGTTAGCCCTCGGTGTCCGAGTCCGCCTCATACATTTCCATGTGCAACTGCAAAGCAATGGCACAAGAGATATCATCTCCTCCTGGGGTTTGTTTAACAATACGTTTCTCTTTACCGTTTCCATTCCCCTTCCCCTTCCCTTGCTCCGTCGCCTTCCCCTCCCCTTTCCCTCTTTCCATCCTTTGTACCCTTCCCTTTCCGGGTATCTTTCTCACAACACTGCGTGTCCTCCCCAGCCTCGCTGTGGTCATTGTCATTGCAATAGCTAGGATGGTTCGGTCCACTGCTTGGTGCTCTGGGATCTGCCCAGTTCTCATCATCATCATCCTCATCAATGAACTCATCCCAATTCAGTGGTCTAACAGCCAAGAAGTCGCCGGGCTTGTACTGCCGGCAGCTTGGTGGCTCAATCTTTGGCTTGAGACCATCGCTACTTTACAAAGAGAAACGCTTGCTGGTGCGTATAACCTTCACTGAGCTGGTTGTCTGCCGATTGGAGCGATAGACTTGATCCCCGAAGGCACGGGGGTTGTCCCACCTCCAATTGTTTATGTGGTAGCGGGTTTTCTCGAACATTTGTCCCATTCATTAGTGGAAGGCTGCCCACCACTCCCGGAAAGGTGAACTCCTGCTCCTGTGGTGCGACCACATCAGCTGTAATTGTGAAAAGTAGCGATTCATGACTAGATCAAGAAAGATTATATCATTCAAGAGTTTTCATGCCCTGTAATCCATGACGCCTCAAACATTGTATATCCATATTGGTCCACCGATGTGTTCCGAGATGAATCGCATCATACAGTCCCTATCCAAGGACAGGCGTTGACTTATAATGGATGTCGGCAGTTTTACCCCAGCAGTTGCCTTCGCCTTTGGCTTGTGGCTGCCCATTCGTGCCAGCGGTATGAGTTGAAGAAGAATCTACACCGGATGCATTTGAGTTATGATGCAGTTGAATGTACCGGAAGGATGCCAAGAGGCAACATACAAAGTTGTGTAGGTTATCAGGTGTGTTTTGCAAGGAGAGGGGGTGTTTTGTTCAAGTCAGGTAATGTCGAGAGAGTTCAGGATGCTGGTGGTGTGTTCAATATTGGAGAAAATGAAAATGGAGTTCAAGGCGGGAAGAAGGGATATATATACTCGAGTTCCTGTGATTTCTTGGTTCAACTTGTTATGTTGGTTAACGAACACAAAACGGCCTAGCTTTCATCTTGAGTAATCACCAGGCTCCTCATGAATGAGGAGCCACGAAACGAGATTTAGTACTTGTGGTGAGGACGGTATACAACGCTAGGCGCTGCTTTGGCATCGCATGCCACTTTTACTGCTCAGACCTCGTGCATCTCGGAGCACACTCAGTAGTTCTCAGGTTTTCCCAACTGTGCAACCATCCAACACGGCTACCAACGCCTTGCGGTGGAAAAAGCACATGCAACTGATGTCATAGAATAAAGAATACATCATTGTTTGCTGCGTGATGCTTTTAGCTCTGCCAAAGGGGGATTTCCACCGGGAAGTTGAAGATATACACAATCGATGGTTTGAAGTATTGTGCCAAGAACGAGTGCAATAGTATGATAATCGCTCCATGAACGCATGAACACCATTCAAGCGGTGCAAATAGACATTCAGACGTTGCTGTAACAGTGAATATCAATCCTGAGTTTAATCTGATGGCAGTTAACCCCATAATTGAATGCTTTTCACAGGATCTTGTCCCTGAGTATTGTCAGGGTTTGGAGGCTAGCGCAGTCTACACTGCACCTCCCTGTTTTGTCGAATCCCTCCATTGTCGCTCAAATAGGAGTTTACCTCGCCTACCGTTTCATATACATGCAGAGGAAATTATTTCTACCATCTCAACATCGATCATCTATATCGGAATATGGCTTCCGAAGCCCACACCGTGACATGACTCAAGTCATACGAAATGTTCGAAGTCTCGCAAGTCGTCAGAATGAACAAAAACGTGGGTCTTCGGGGAATTCTCTACTTCCGCCTGCTAAGAGACGCGTTTCCGTACCAGCTGTCCAGAGGGATACCTCACAAAGAGGGAGTTTCGTACCCTCTACCATCCAACGTTAGAACTGCACCCCTTCATCTTTGCTGAACAATTATCGCTTTGCAGATATCACTCAACGATTGGCTTTCACCCCGTCCGCTATACTGCGACGGTCAATAAATACTCTAACCACCAGCCCGGGTACAAGCAGTTGTGGCACTGCAGCACCCAGAGAAATCTTACAGACAGACTCCACGCGTCGCGTTGTATCCTGCCCCGCATACGGTATTGCTAGCACTCCCACTCCTCTCAGCGGTCTTGAAAACCTGCCTACCCCCAGCCTTGATGCAGAAACCCACCTGATCATTACAAATCCACTCCGAACGTGAGCTACAGGAAAGAATTTGACACAGAGGCAGTGGCAATTGCAACTGCGGGTGGTGTCTACACCACTATCAATCGTCTCCGGCAGTCGCGGCATCACTCGATTGGCTCACTCAGTCTTACGGCGGTGCTTGGACCTAAGTAACTATACTAATACGCTTTTCCACAGCTTATTAATTACTAGGTACACGGCCGTAGTTCCTATTATGAATCCTTTACGTATCTCCAACCTAAATGGAATGGAAGTCTGTAGAGATCGTATACACAGCAAGGACGGATAAATATAATTGTGTCGGAAGCTATCAGGTGAATAGCTACTAAATGGTATCATGGTGTGATACGATGCTGACAGTACATATGATCTTTCTTGATCAATAATGACGAAAAGTCTATTGGTATAATTAACCTCGGTGATTAATATTGTGGGAGTAATATATTGCCTGTCGATAGTGCAACCTAAATTGACACATATCTTCTCAAATTCTCTTTCTAACAACCTTGATGAATCTGGAGTGCAGATACTATCAGCAATATTACATCGTAAGTGTAATCTCCCACAATATTCCAGTTCTCCTTTTCTATGAAGATCTGGAATAATATTTAATTGCTTCCTATTTTGTTTTCCAAATCGGCTTCGAATTTCTGAATTTGAATAATGTCTCTTTTTATTCTTGAAGACCTTTCCAGAGCGAGTATTATTCAATTGAGAAGGTTTCTTGGGTCGCCTTTGGGGATTAGACCCCGTTGAACCGTTATCGGATTGACCAATACTGTTGCGGATATCAAGTATAGGTATATCGGATTCCGGTACCAATGTTTCTTGCTTTGGTCAAGGTGTCACTACCAGGTTCTTGACATAGTCTGAAGGGAACACTTTGTAATGTCGATTGTACGTTAGTATCTCGGTAAACTGGATTATACTTGCTAACTCCCGGATACACTGTGCAGCAAATACTCGATCCTCTCTTTCAAATCGATTCAGCAGTAATGAAAAAGCACACAGAATAACTTCGTACTTGTTATTGAACTTGTGCTCTGTCATGAGGCGGGGGAACTGCGTACAATCCTGATAGATAATACTAATATACTCGTAGATAATAATAATGAATAAGAACTGAAAACTTAATAATATTTCAGCTTCTGTCTTGCAGGTCGGTATTGTTGTTGCTTCCCGGCTGTCTATTCCAATGCCGATGCATTGCTGTCACTTTGTAGCTTTGCTACTATTGCGTGATTGGTTTTAAGAAGTTACTCCCCCAAAGGGCCATTATCAGCAAATAGAATGATATGACCTCATCTGTCGTATCATAGAGTACTTCTAAATGAGCTATAATCTGTTTGATACAACCACGCTTCCCCAAGGTTATCGCGTTCTTGCATAATTGGTCCAGGACCAATATCCGCAATAAGATGTAATCAAACAGTATATTAACTAGATATCTCACAACTTGCATTTTTGGATAGTTGAGACCTCTCCTCGCCTGACCTGGTTATTTGGAGAGCTTTCAACAGAGTTCTTAATTAAATTAAGACGCAACCTCACCATTCAGGCTATTTGGTTTATCTGTTTCAGAGGCTTCCGCGGTGGCTCACCACTGCTCCATCAACATTTGATTTGATTATTTAACCCCTCATAGGTTTGCACCGTCTTATTGACTCTGGCCAATGTCACAATCAATCAGACACATCATGCTAAGGTCGAGATTGTTCTCTCTGACCGGAAATTGCCCAAGGTGTTTAGCCTCCACCTGGGGAAGTCGCTTGAGATCCCACACAATTGCATATTGACTATCGTCTGCCTGACACATCAGTCGCAAAAGCTGCAGTCGTCGTGTCTGTCCTCTTAGCTCAGTTTAGTGAATGTGGTAAGAAATAACTTGCATTGATAGCCTTCAAGACAGACGACTGGCCAAGGTTATGGTATCATCAAATCAGTTCTACGATTACGGTATCGTGAACTCTCAATGAATCCGCTGGCAATGAGGCTTGCTATCCAATTGACACGAGGCTCTAATGAAATCCCGCTGAGAACCATTGGACTGGTCACTTAAATTATCTAGACCTAGCATTATGTACATCATTCCATAATGACGTAAGGTCTTCCGATACATATTCAAGTACCATTACTTCTAACAAGGGAGAACCCCTAACATCACCTCCCTTTCTAAGACCGGTGACCCAATGGTTGTTCCATCATAAAATGTAGACATAATTTCTCTGTCTTTCTGATACTCTCCATAGACATCACAAGTGTCTTCCATTTCCTTCATAATTGGTATAACATTTTATTGTCCGTTGATACAAAATAAAACACACATTCCTTCTCTTTGAATATTCGCATCTCACTGCACAACTCTGTACAATGATTACTGCCGTTCATTGCGGATGATCTTGCAGCATGCATTTACTCCTCGAAAGGTACATACACCTTGCTGCAATTAACTCATTTACTCCTTTGATATAATCGCTGGTACAGATAAGTTTCAGCAAGTTATTCTTATTATTGTTAAGTATAGTAAAGGATGTAACTCCCATACTTATGCTAATACCACACAGTTGTGTGATCGAAAAACTTGTAGCGAAATTCATCTTTCCCAATGGGACATATAAACTGATGATCATTTACTTCTTTGATATCATCGCAGGTACATATAATCAATTGTTCATTTACTCCAAAGGTCCATTTCAATACCATACTAATGCATGGACTTTGTCTCATCTTAACATACTGATCATAGTTCATTTACTTCCATGATTCATTTAAGGGCAGTTTTCAGGCTGTCGACTTATTTTACTCCGATTGATACATATAAACTACTTTCAAAATACTTTCGGAAAGATTGTAAAGGCACGTACGTCTGCGCTCGGCTACGTAGGCTCACGTGCAGTAATTGAGTGGATATGGTTGCAAACGTGGACTCGAGTGATTGTAGGTGTAGATGTGGAGTAAGATTATCGCTAGAGATCTCAGGCTCGTGGCAAGCTGACTATATCCAACGGGGGTTACCCTGTCCCGGACACGTCACATGCAGTCGTGCCGTTATGTTATCCCCCTCTTCACGCGCAGACCTCCTGGGCTGCCAAAGCCAGTATAAGTGAAGAGATGGAAAGGGAAACAAGGAATGAAACAATCATCCTACGTACGCAATTGTACAAACCCATTAATCCCACATCTGATCGGTAAAGCTCAAAGGCGACCTTTCGGCGGATCCGGCGCACAGGGAAACGCCACCTCCCATTGACTGAGATCTGGCTGTGGTAAAACCCGTGCCGACACTATTTATACCGGGCCGAGATCCAAAGAAGAGAAGAAGAGAAGAGAGAAACAAGAAATCATCCAAAAGTGGACCCGTCTCCATATCTCGACCTCCACACCCATACTACACTGACTATCCATACCCATAGCCTGAATATCTCGCCGTGGGTCATTGTCGGAATCATCAGGGTGGTTGAGCTTCCGCTCATGATATGGCATCGATGGGAGCTTCCGCTGCCGGCATCGCTTATAGCCTTCGGTGATTATCGATCATATACATCAATTGCATCGTATCTTCTTCGTTGATATCTAACATGTAAGCTTCTCTAAAAAGGTTATACTTACCAAGTACAAGCTCGCTAGCACTGTCTGAGCTCTGTGCAGTGCTTCCGCATGCTCTGCAGAGTATATTTTGCAGCCGGTAGTCATCGGTACTTTGTATTGACTTGAAAGTTCATATTGATTCGGTAGTCATCTTTGGAAGTTCGCTTCGGTGACTCTTCGGTCGACTTCACGGTACGTGTCTTGGTAGATTGCCTCCCAGTGGGCTTTTGAGTTGTTGGAAGGATTTGATTGTGTAGAGGTGGTAATATCCCCCTTTGAAAACTCGTTGCTTCTTTGACGTCGTCTTCATCATATCTATTGTCGATTGCCATCGTGGCTCGGTAGCAGTCTAACTTCTATCTCCGAATTGGAATTGGGATTCAATGGTGATTCGGGATTGTAATCGAATTGAAATTGGGAATCATTGATTCTTCGACACTTAATTCTGTTTGGCATTCGCTTCGCAAAGATGATTCTAGGCGTAGACCATCATCGGAATTGGCCCGGGTAAAAAGTCGGTTAAATAGTTGATCATCACGTGGATCCCGTCTTGACTTTGGACAATGCTGTGAGCTTCCCCTCCAGGCATTGTGACTGTAATTAGCATATAGCAATCCCGGTGACCACTAGGGGTGGCACAATTGACGCCAATTGCATCCGGCGTGAGTGGCATATCATTGATCCATATCTAACACGTTAACATCTCGGTAGGTCATACTCACTATATAACAAGTGCGCTTCTGCTCTGGGAAAGCTGCTTTGTACATTGCATTTGCAGATCTCGCCATCTATTGATTCGGCATTCAGTGGGGTCCCGGTGGACCGCTTCTCCGTGAAAGTCAGTTGTATGATAGCTGTGGTGTGTTTATGCTCGACTTGAATGTGGCCATCTCGGTAGGCAGTTTCAGTAGAATATCCGTTGTTATCTCGCTAGTCATTCGGTAGGCCTCCGGTAAGAAGAATTGGCATTCAGTTCGGTATGCCGTTCGGCTATAGTTTCTTGATCTTTCGGTACGCCATTCAGTAAGCGACTTGGTCAGTGGCTTGGTACGGTAGGTCTTCCGGTAATCCTCTCGATCTCCATGTGAAGTCCTTTGGCAGTGATATCAGTCGCTGTGAGATCTCAGTGATCATATCTTGGTAGTTATCTCGACTGTCTCTCGTGATGCCATTCGGTAGGCTGTTCAGTATGTTAGGTGGTCATATTCAATCTTGTTCGGGATCAATTCGGTAGCCATATCTCAGTCGTTCGGAATCTCAATCTGAAGCTGTATATGTAGGTACACTTGACATCCATTGTATGCTTCGTGCACTTATTGTCTCAAATCACGGGGTGCGCTCGCTGGCTCTACTCAGGGTGTGCTTGTTGATTCATCTGTAGGTGTGCTTGCTATCACTTGACTCGGTGCACTTATCGTCGTTCTCTGAGTCCACTAGTGGATTCGTCTCCAGGTGCATTTGCCGCTGCAAGCCTTCTCAATTGACAAATATATATCACAGTGCTTCGTTCCCACACTTCCGGTACGGTGATTGCTTTGCGGTAGAAGTTGTTCGTTCTGGGAATGTCATCCCCCTCCGTTGGATGTCGTTGCTCAGCCGACGACAAATCTCGTACAGCTTCTTGGGTGCCATATCGATTGGTAAGACTTGACTCGGTGTTGATTTTGAAGTTGAATTTTGCAATAGCATCTGTGTATCTTGGGATTCCCAAGGCTGAGTCGGCATCTCATTCGGCATTGAATTTTCGTAACATGGTATTCCGAGACGGATTCTGAATTGTATTTGGCTTTGTTGCTCTGCCATGCATCTGCTTCATTTGGTATCTCAAAATGGTGCTTTGGATCGTACTCGGTGGAGCCATGCCACCGGTACATCGTGTCTGCATAACTGCGCTCAATTGCAACTCTCGATATCGTCATATATCAAATACAACTGATTGTCTCTCTTTCCCGTGATCCATCTCCGGTCATCAATCTCTGGCACTCCTAAGTTCTCTTCACCGCTCTCAATTGTCTGTGAGGAGTTGCTCCAAACTGCGGACCCGCACTCGTTTGTACGACTCCGTATCTGTTCCACCCCCATTAGCGAAAGGAATTGAACAGGATGGAGGTGGTGAAGGGGAAAATCCAGGAGGCCTTTTCATTAGCGGTTCGCTCCAGTGGAGCCAAGCCCCGCCATCCAATCTCTCCCTTCGGGTCTCAGCGAGCCAGTAGCAGTCATTCGAGGTTCCCATGTGGACGCTCTGCTGCCGCAACCACTGCTGCTGCTCCTGCTCGCTCATCCAGCCTACGAGGGTATTCACCTTTCTCATGAGTCCGCTCTACCGTAGCTCCCAGCAATCCAATTCAATCCTCAACTCGTAGAGCAAAAGCCACGGCAACCTCTTCGCTGGCAAGCAGATCACCAATTTGTGGCCGAAAGCATCACGCTGCTAACACCTCTCCCTTCGGTTGACCGAGTTGGGTATTCGTATTCACAATCCTGTCCGAATCTCTACGATATGCAACGACAGTAATCGCTTTCATGATGGGTATATCTCCGGGTTCTCCCCTCATAATGGTGGTAGCTCTGTACCAGATAGTATGCATATCATATCCCTCGCCCGTACACGGGTTTCTGAACGCTGACCTCGGTCTCCCTGAATGCTGGCGTGCGCACCATTGTTACAGTTCCGCAGGCACTAGAGTTCTGGATGATGGCTTTTGAACCACGTGCACACGGTTCATCTCATCTCTTACATCTCATATCTTTCATCTCATATCTTCTCTTGGTAATTTCCGTAGTCCCAGACGGTCTGTGAAAGTGTGAAGGTCTCGACCGTAAATGCACTTCGCAGTGTGCAATGGTTCTCAATTGTTGGTTCTTGATCTTGGTAGGCGTGTTTGACTCCTGGATGGTGCTGTATTCGAGTAATGGATCTGTAGACGTACTTCAACAGTTGTGCACTTCGCGTTGTGCAATGACTCTCCGCCTTAGGTGTGATTCGATTGTAGAGTTCATCTTCAAGGCGCATTTCGTTCGTTCTTGCAAAGCATCTCCTCCATTGGTGTACTTCGATTGTGCAATTGTTCTGCTCTGTGAGTGAGCTTCATTCACCACGTTGAGTGGGTTTTGTTCGTCTCCTTACGTAGGCTTCATTTCATCACTTTCGTTGGCGCTCATTCCCGGTAGGCTGCTCATTCCCGGTAGTCTGCTCATTCCCGGTTGGCTGCTTCGCATTTGTATGTGGGCTTCATTCGGTACTCCCATAACTGCGCTTCACAGATCGTCTCTGCCGTAGGGGCACAAACAGGGATGCGGTTGAAGTTCGCTGGACTTGGTGGAGTGCAACCGTGAGTGCGGTTCGTCCGTGTGTTTCATCGTGTGATGTAGCCGTGCTGACTCGAATATCGTCTCCAACTTCGTGTATGGCTCTATGCTGGTGACTCGACATGTTGAGGGGTAATGTTATCACAATTGCATCTCCTCCGCCAATCGGTGATTGATTGCAGCCATCGGTAGGCAATCTTCTCCGTTGATCGTATACGATATATCTTGTTGGGGCGGGGTTTTAGACTCGTTTCTTGGTACTTGTAGGAATTGTCGATATTGGCTGTGACGCGTCTCGGTGGCCATTGGATCATCGGAATCATCTCTGCTGCCGTCAATTGCATGATTGAAGGATGAACTTCTTAAGACTCATCGCACATGTAATGGGCAGGCCTCTAGACTCGTGTCGAAGTGGCTTTCTGATTGTTGACTTTGCATTTTTCATTGCCGAAATAGGGGTAAACTCGCAAATCCCATGAGCGAAACATATCCGTTTACTGAAGAGCGATAATAGTGTAAAGGGACATACGCCTGCGCTAGGCTACGTAGGCTCATATGCGGTAATTGAGTCGATATGGTTGCAAACATGGACTCGAGTGATTGTGGGTGTAGATGTGTAGTAAGATTATCGCTAGAGATCTAAGGCTCGTGGCGAGCCGACTATATAAAATGGGGGTCACCCGGACCTGGACACGTCATGTGCAGCTGTCCCGTTACAAATATATGCAAATGTCAAGAACTATTCCAACGATCTACTGTCATCGCCTTGATGGTGTCACCCACAAGAAGGTCAGAGAGGACAATTAGAACACGCCCGGATCATTAAGTTATGTCTCCTAAAGATTCGACCACTGATATCACTTATATCAATTAATAACTTAACTACAGCCGTACTCGTGCCTCTCGGATATAATCCAAAGGTAACAAGTGTAAGCCTTCATCAAATGGTTGCTTATTACTTGTTCAATTATGTTGTATAAGATAATGGTATCTTAAATCCCCGTATGCGAGATTACCTGGAAATAGCATAGTATATTTCCGTCTCTGTAACTGATTATACCCTACTTATACCTGTGATTAAGTTTGTAATTTGAACAGGTATTACTTAACGTGATTATTATTTCATATAATTAATCATACAGTTTCTTTATTGAAGGTAATTTAACTGAAGACATCATACACATCTTCGTTTCTCTTATGATAAGGTGATTTGAATGTTGATGAGAATACCTGGAGACGTCATACACATCTTCGTTTCTCTTATCGTAAGGTGATTCGAATGTTGATGAGAATACCTGCAGACTGCATACACATCTTCCTTTCTCTTATCGTAAGGCGATTCGAATGTTTGATGAGAATACATGAAGACGTCATACAAATCCTCGTTTCTCTCATCGCAAGGTGATTTGAATGTTGATGAGAATACCTGAAGACATCATACAAATCTTCGTTTCTTTTATTGTGAGGCGATTCAAATGTTTGTTGAGAACACCTGAAGATGTCATAGACATCTTGGTTTCTCTTATTGTAAGGTGATTCGAATGTTGATGAGAATACCTGAAGAACTCATACACATCTTCGTTTCTCTTATCGTAAGTCGATTCGAATGTTTGATGAGAATCCCTGAACAAGTCATACACATCTTCGTTTCTCTTATCATAAGGCGATTCAAATGTTGATGAGAATGACTGAAGCATACTTGTATGCCTTCGTTTCTCTTTGTCGAATGTGATTCAAATGTTGTTGATGAGAATAATACAGTAGGATTATTTACTCCTTAATTATACTCATGTGTTTCACCCGAAGGTTAAAGTCTCTCTTGTGTATCTCTAAGTTACATATAAAGTGAATTCAAGATTAATAAATTGATTCGTAAATCAAAGTATCCTCCGGAAGAATGATATTAACACTAGCTTTGTGCGACTATGGGACATGGTCATGCAAATCTGGCTAACCTGAATTCTGACCTTCCGGTAGGAATGTCCATCAGGTCTACTAACATTGCACCCTAAATCTTGTATAAGTTTTAATCCTTGTGTTCTTTTATGGAACACAATTTCTGTAATATTATGTTTTGGCGAGGATAATTCAAATGTTGATAAAAATACCTGAAGGTATCGTAGTCGTTTTTTGTCAAAGGTGATTATAAGTAATTTTTTATTCATTACCTCCTTCTCTAAGGGCGATACTCCAGACACCCTGAAGATATCATAGATGTCCAAAGGATATGGTATATTCCATGTCTTCGTTTCTTATGTCATAAGTTGATTCGAACTGAAGTGAAAATACCTTATGTCATCATTGATGACCTTGTTTCTCAGGTCGTAATTGATTTGAACCACAGTGAATATCCCTGATGATATCATAAATGTCCTCGTTTCTCATGTCGTAAATTGATTAGAAGTTTTACATTGAAAGTAATATCGACGAAGTAATATCGAAGCTATTTATTACTGAAGTAATATGTAGAGGCAATATCGATGAAGTAATATCAAAGATATTTATTACTGAAGTAATATGCAGAGGCAATATCAAACAAGTAATATCGAAGATATTTAATACTGACTTGATACGCAAAGGTAATATGCAAAGGTAATATCGATGGAGTAATATCGAAGATATTTAGTATTGAAGTAATATGTAGAGATAATATCGACAAAGTAATATCCAAGATTTTTACGACTGAAGTAATATGCAAAGGTAATATCGATGAAGTAATATCGAAGATATTTATGACTGAAGCAATATGTAGAGGTGATATCGATGAAGTAATATTGATGATTGTTATTACTGATGTAATACGTAGAGGTAATATCGAGGAAGTAATGTCGAAGATATTTATTGTTTGAACACCATGGAATTGGTGGTAGTAGCATTTAGTTGGCTTTGCACCATGATCTTTAACGTCAGCTCATGATCTTTTATAACTTCTAAGAAGTGACATCCTTGACGTCTAAAGCAATGATCTCATTATCTCCAATAGAACAATTCCTTAGTTTTGACGGTATCCCTAAGCTCATCATCAGATTAATTCTCAAACCATTCCCTTGACTGGGTCTGTTTCGAGTCTCTTTTTTGTCCATATGATGACCACTTGTCATCTACTTCTGATTCCTCATAGTGTTCTGCTATTTCCACAGAATACTCAATATTCGCACCTTCTTCTTTCCATGATTGTTTAGCGTCTGGGAGCTCCCTTTCGAATATTTTCCGATAATATCCTTTGGCTTCCTCCCAGCCATTTCCATACCCTTCGAAGAGCCCTGGGTTATCGCCATCCATATAACTGCTATCTTTCCGTGTATTAAACATCCTGCTGTTTTGAGATGTGTATTTATCGATTTTCGCATATGTGATTTGAATGGATTCTTCAAAATGTTGAACCCATTCTGGAGATACCGATAATACATTATTTTACCAAAATGTATACTACCGTATGAGCATTGAGTCCTCCATAATATATAGTAATTGAATCGTTATCACAGACAAGGTAATGATGATGGATATATCAGAATGTGGCTCCATTGGAGGACAGGTAAAAACTACCACTGGCCGCATTTTGCTGATGATTTATTGTCTTCGCAATAACACCACTTGGTATTATCTGCTTTCTGGCAATTACAATTCCACTTGTCCGCCCAGGAGTAATAACTTTTGCAGTGATTTCTGAACACAAGATCATCAATTATGAGCAATTCTCTGTGGATTGCTGATTGGCGATAATATTCAACCCAAGGTTTAGAGGTTTCTGGTTCTTCGTGGAATATAGGATTATTCCAATCGTTTACAGATTATTCTGATAATATTGAACCTATTGACCCGAATATATTGAGAGGTTTATACTGGAATAGATTAGGAATATATCCGGCTAAATCAAATTTGTTGGTTTTATTTTGCACGAAGCTATTGATTTCTTTCCTCAAAATTGGATTCGTCCATCTGATTCTGTCAAGGGATGGGTTTTAATTAGGATTAACTGGACCAGATCTTGATATTCGGATACTGATGACAATTCTGGTTTGAATACATCTTTATTCGGTGTTCTCATATATCCGTAATCGTATGCTGATTGAGCGAAAAGTATCTGGAATCAGTGCCGGCAGGATATCTGATTCCTGGTTGAAGCTAAAGCGTAAAGCGCCGCCCACTCTTTTGCCGTCCGTAAGTAAAAGACTCCTTCTTTGTATAGCGCTTCACATGCTGCTAGCATTTCTTCGTTCATATATTTTAAACCTAGGTGCAGTTTGGTTTAGAAATATTATACTGTTATGGGGGTGGTTGGACCTAAGTAACTATACTGATAGGCGTTTGCACAGCTTATTGATTACTAGGTATCCGGCCGTAGTTCCTATTATGAATTCTATATGTATCTCCAACCCAAATGGACTGGAAGTCTGTAGAGATCGTACACACAGCAAGGACAGATATATATAATTCTGTTGGAAGCTATCAGATGAATAGCCAATAAATCATATTGTGGTCTGATACAATGCTGACAGTACATATGATTATCCTTGATGAATAATGACGTAGAGTATATTGGTATAGTAAATCTCCTTGATTGGTATCGTGGCAGAAATATATTGCCTGTCGATAGTGCAACCTAAATAGACACGTATCTTCACAAATTCCCTTTCAAACATCCTTGATAAATCTGGGGTTCAGATAGCATCAGCAATATGATGTCGTAAGCGTAATCTCCCTCAATATTGCAGTTCTCCTTTTCTAAGAAGATCTGAAATAATATTAAATTGCTTCACATTATGTTTTCTGAATCCGCTTTGTATTTCTGAATTTGAATAATGACTCTTTGTATTCTTGAAGACCTTTCCAGAGCGAGTAGTATTCAATTGAGAAGGTTTCTTGGGTTGCCATTGGGGATTGGACCATCTTGAACCATTATCGGATTGACAAATACTGTCGTGGATATCAAGTTTAGGTATATCGGATTCTGGTATCAATGTTTCTTGCTTCAGTGAATGTGTCACTACCAGGTTATTGACGTAGTCTGAAGGGAACAGTTTGTAACATTGATAGTACGTTACTATTTCCATAAACTGGATTATACTTGCTAGCCACCAGATACACTGTGCAGCAAATACTCGATCCTCTCTTTGAAATTGATCCAGCAGTAATGAAACAGCATACAGAATATTGTCGGACTTGTTATTGAACTTGTGCTCTGTCATGAGCGCGGGGGCACCGTGTACAATCCTTATAGACAATACTAATATACTCGTAGATAATAATACTAAATAAGAACTGAAAATGTAACAATATTTGAGCTTGTTTCGTGCAGGTAGGTATCGTTGTTGCTTCTCGGCTGTCTTTTCCAATGCCGAACCATTGCTGTCTCATTGTAGCTTTTCTACTATTGCGTGATTGGTTTTAAGGAGTTACTCCCCCGAAGGGCCATCATCAGCAAATAGAATGATATGACCATAGCTGTCATATCTTAGAGTATTCCTAAATGAGGTATAATCTGTTCGACACAACCACGCATCCCCAAGGTTATCGTGTTGTTGAATAAATGGTCCGGGACCAATATCCACAATCAGATATAATTAAACAGTACGTTATCTAGATATTACACAACTCGCATTCTTGGATAGTTGAAACCTCTCCTCGCCTGACGTGGTTATTTGGAGGGCTTTCAACTGATTGCTTAATAAAATCAAGACTCAACCTCACCATTCAGGCGATGTGGTTTATCTGTTTCGGAAGATTCCGCAGCGGCACACCGCTGCTCCGTCAACATTCGATTTGACGATTTAACCCCTCACAGGTTTGGATGGTCATATTGGGTCTGCCCAACGTCACAATCAATCAGACACGTCAGGCAAAGGTCGGGACTAATCTCACTGACCAGAAAGTGCCCAAGGCCTTCCGCCTCCACCTGGGGAAGTGGCTTTAAATCCCACATAATCGTATATTGACTATCGTCTGCCTGACATGTTAGGCGCAAAAGCAGCAGTCAACGTGTCTGTCCTATTAGCTCAGTTTAGTGAATGTGGCAAGAAATAACTGGCATTGTTAGCCTTGAAGGCTTATGACTGGCCAAGGTTATTGTATCATCAAATCAGTTCTACCATTATGGTATTGTGAACTCTCAATGAAACTGCTAGGAATGCGGCTTGCTATCCAATCGACACGAGGCTCTTCTGAAATCCCGCGAAGGACCACCTGACAGGTGACTTGAATTATCTAGACCAAGCATTATCTACATCATTCCATCATGACGTAAGGTCTTCTGATACATATTCAAGTACTATTACCTCTATTCAGGGTGAACCCCTAACACTCAGACATGATGCGTCTTGTATTTGCAACTGGCACACTCCTGGAGCTTAAAATGCGGAACAGAGGGCCATTTATGGGTACAAGTGACTTGGAGATGGTCAGTTATGCAACGTGACGCGTTTCGAAAGCATTAGCTAAAACCCCACACTTGCAGATAAGGGAGACATACTGGAATACTGCTATGTAGTAAAACGACATTTGGTCCGTAGCATTCGAGGCACACATGAAGGTTATTTTGAAAGAGGTATGGTGAAGTAACGGCCCATGTTGGATATTACATGCTCAAACCGCTACCAAGTTGGAGCACAAGTCGATATGGTACAATCGCATTTTATTGACTCAGCAAGGGACAACATAGCAGAGGTTTATGATCTCCACCACTTTGAATCCGCCACAGAGCGTTTGGAATTCATTGATTTCCTTTGGGCAGACAATATGTATCTTGTTCTTGTAGCAGAGCGTGTGGACGGTGGTGTGCAGGGTCCAAATCCGACGCCCAGAGAGTCGAAAGATTCTAACAAATGGCTTGCCACCACTTCACTTGCTGGCGGAAGCAATCCCGCAGCATATGTAGCTCAAATTTCATCATCGGCCAAATAACCACGGTAAGTATGCTGATGAATTTTATAATTCCAAGATTGACGACAATAATGGTCATATACCTTCGCCAGAGATAATGCTTATCTGCACTGTGTTGCGCTTGCTCTCCCGGAGTGGAAAAAGAACAAAGGTGTTCATCAAAAAGCTTCCAACATTAGCAAAAATAGTTCCGTCCGGGCGGAGGGGCTCCGTCAGAGAGGTCGCGCTCTGTCAGAGCCATCAGAGACACCCAGGTCGCGGATTACTCCACGCCCGGCCTCAAAACCACGTATCGTGTTGCTTATCGCCCTCCGATCAAGGTTTCACTGTTTCTTCTTGCACTGTTGGTCACCTAGGTTAGACGAACACTCAGGCGTTGTGGCCAACTGTGACCATACGTCGGGATGGGTTTATTGGGTACGCGCTTGCATCTGGATTGCAATGGATTGGGTGATGTTGCGAAAGTCTCTCCTCGCGTTCCTTCTACCTGCTCGCAAAATGCAGTTCGCTCTTTACCAATTATCCGCATCATTCCAAGTTGCCAGATCTATGTGGCAATTGAGAATCCGTCACTCATTCCGTCCGGCTCCTGTCTTACTACTAGTAGCTATCTCTGGAATTACGTGCGTGTAGCCGACGATGTTTCCCACTCTGAAAACTTGCAAAGCAACGGCTGCCTGTCATTCTCTCACTTGAACAAATTTCGAGACGGGATTCAAGTGACCCGAGTTTTCAGGTATTGTGGTGAGCGCCAGGGCTAACCAGTACTCAACGAAAGCTCCATCCTCGTTTTGGAGATTGATTTTGAATAGTCGTTGCAGTTGCCATGGGAGACGCCCATTCAGCGTGCCATAACACCTCCCCGGGCATTGCTTTACCCACACCCAGTCGTTCCGATTGAGCTCTCTGTAACGGCGGCACTTGACCCGGGACGGGTAACGGCCATTTTATATAGTCGGCTCGCCACGAGCCTTAGATCTCTAGCGATAATCTTACCTATACATCCACATCCAATATCACTCGCATCCACGTTTGCAACCGTATTCCAATAATTACCTTACGTATGCCGACGAGGCCGAGCGCTGGTGTACGTGCCCTTACACTCTCTCATTTCGAAGCAGACGATGCGACGCTGAAAGGTGATTACTTGTGGTAGGTAGTTGAGATTGTGATTGGAGGTGTTCCAACCGTCCTTGGGGTTCGTTTTATGTGCTTGTTCATGTCTCTCGGCAGAATACTGTTCCAACATCAGCAACGACCCTAATTTCCGTCTGAAACACCTGGGTGTTCCGGACGGCTCTGACGGCTCTGACGGAACCTCATACGCTCTGACGGAGAAATACACGCTACCCGTTGCATACGTACCTCCTTTACTTTGTGGTGACGTATACGCATCATCAGAACGACACGTGTGTTACACTCTTCGCAGGGGCTGCAGTTATGATGATGCCATTTACACAACCCCTGGTGATCGACGACAAGCCTGGGAGCACCGGGGAGCGCCGGCGACAAACCTTGGAGCGACGGCGACATGTCTGGGAGCACCTCGAATCTCAGTCATGTATTCAGTTTGTATTCTCATCTATGTATCTATGTATCTATATAGCTACACATCTACACAGGCTATATCTGGACTCGTTGCGGTCTGCCGAATATATACTCCCCGTCACCCTGTCCACATCCGTTCCCCAGGTATCTCTGTACAACCGCCGTCGCTCCTTGAAGATATACTTGATCGAGCGTGTTTGAGATGCACTTGGAGACGGAGACTGAGTGAACTCAGAGATGCACTTGGTGGCCGTGATTGAGCCAGTTTGGAGATGCAATTGGAGGCTGTGATCGTGCGAACTTGGAGGCCGTCATCGAGCGAGTTTGGAGATGCACTTTGAGGCCGTGATCGTGAACTCCGAGATGCACTTGGAGGCCGTGATTGAGCGAGTTTGGAGATGCACATGGAGAC
>Ga0307515_10001666_pt1 | contig 49468 bp, 19 predicted proteins | sample 17_EM_MG_FD_194513 | JGI IMG/M metagenome (GOLD analysis project Ga0307515, IMG submission 194513) | Populus trichocarpa ectomycorrhiza microbial communities from riparian zone in the Pacific Northwest, United States - 17_EM | ecosystem: Host-associated > Plants > Roots > Unclassified | place... | reverse complement strand
ATAAATTATCTCAAATAAAATAAATAATAATCAAAATAATAGAGATCAAATCTAAAAAATTAAAAAAAATGAAAGATGAAGAAATTAAAATAATAATAATTAACATTTCATAAATTATTTTAAATAAAATAAGTAACAATCAAAAAAATGAGGATCAAATTTGATAGATAAAAAATTTCAATAAAAAAATGATAAGGAAAAAGCAAATAGCAATTATAAAAATAAGGACCAAAGTTAATATAAAAATTAAATTTTAAAAGATGAAATTAAAAAATAAATATTCAAAACAAATTATATATATAGCAATAAAAAGTTTGAGGATCAAATTTGATATAATCAGCAAATAATGACATTTCTAAATTTTTCACAATTTTCAGAAAGTGTTTTCCGCCCAAATTTTTCAGGAAAACACTTTCCTGAAAACCAAGCCAAATTTTTTTTTGACTGGAAAATATTTTCTGTTGACCAACTTTTCTAACGGCAAACAAACACATGAAAGTTTGGAAAGTGATTTCCCGGAAATCACTTTTCGGAAAACAAACACAGCCAAAAGAAAAAACACTTTTCTGGAAACCAAACCAAATTTTTCTTTGACGGGAAAGTGTTTTTCGTTGACTGAAAAATGTTTTCTGTTGACCGGAAAGTGTTTTCCATTGACCAATTTTCCTAATGGCAAACAAACACAGGAAAGTTTAGAAAGTGATTTCCCGAAAACGACTTTCCAGGAAACAAACATGGCCTTAATGCATTTCTAAGTGAAAAACACTTTCAACCGCAACCGCTACCACAATCTTAAATAGGCGCTAAGATACTTAACCCACGATCTACAACGAGTTTTAATCTCTCTTTTTTTTAAAAAAAAATTACTAGATATGCTAACTATTTTAAAGTGTTTTTTCTATAAAAAATATTTAAAGTTTAAATAAAAAAAACATATGCAAACATCTAATTAAATAAATTAATAATTATTTAAGTAAATAGACAAAAAAAATCATTAATAAGAACTAAAAGAAAAATTGAAAAAATTAAGAGATAGATATAGATTAAGATATTCAATCACATAAAAATAGATATTTCATTGATTTTGTTTACTGAACTTGTTTATTTAAGTCGATAATAGATAATAAAAAAAAATAAAAAAAAATTGATTGAATAAACTCACACCCTCAAAACAATATTATGCAAGGCCGGACATGTAAGAAATATTAATTAAAAATAAATATTTTTTATTTTAAAAAATAAAGTTCATTTCTATAAAAACAAAAAAAAAATATAGATGAATTATAATAATATCTTCAAAAACCAAACATAAACAAAAAAATTTTAAAAAGATTCTATCCAAAAAAAGCATGCAAAAACAAAAAATGCAAAACCTAGGTTATAAGATTAAGATAAATCCATAGAAAACAAAATTGAAGATAATCACAAAACCAATATAAAAAAAACTAATGCATAACGATAAGATCGTAAAAGAAAATGAGAAACAAATATGATAAATGACATTAATTTTTCAAACCTCTAACCTGGGTCATTAGATCGGAAGCGCTACAAATAGAAAAAATACGAAGCCGAATCCCCAACAAATCAAATATCAAAAAATGAAACTAGAAAAAAAAATCAATTACACAAAAAGATCTAAAAAAATTAATTAAAATAATGAGAGTGAAAAAAAATAATTAGAGGGAAAAAAATTCTTAATTAGAGGGTTAATTTGAATGAAAATAGCTTTAACAAACGAAAAATAAATCAAAAGAATGAGGGTCAAATTAAAAAAAATAAAACAACATATACTTTGATTGAATGATGAAATTATAAGTCAATAAAATTTTAATAAAAGGGCTGAAATGAAAAACGAAACATATAAAAAATTATAATTTAAGGAATAAATTGAAAACAAACAAACAAAACTTTTATAAAATGAATAAGAATGTAATAAGAAATGAAAAAAATGAGGATTAAAATTTTAAAAATAAAAACAAAGAGGACAATCATGCACTTTATCTGGTAGGAAAGAGAAAAGAAAAGAAAAAGAAACGACTACTAACAACAATCTGACTACCATATGTCGTCATGCACCGCATCATAAGAAAGAGGGCACAACGATGCTTTCAAAGACACGGTGAAAGGTGACCTTAGGAATTACCAAAAAGCCCTTATGAAAGTACAAAAGCACCTGGAATGCAAACCTTGTCTTTTGTCTTTTCTAATGTCAATAATGCATTTTAACTGTATATGAAGAAATGAAAAACCAAAAAAACTCTTGGCCAACAGCCCAATATTTTTTTTATCTTGAAGGTAAAGAAGTATTTTTACTGTTTAAAAACCTATGAAAAGTAAAAAAAACCCTTGGTCAACAACTCTAAATTTTTTTTACCTTAAGGGTAAAAGCGTATTTTTACTATACAAAAAACTAAAAAAAAACTAGCATATCATTAACAATCTTATAATGATCAATGAGCTAGTGAAAAAAAACCAAAGCACCCCTCCCTCCAGGCTTCCTTTTTTTTTTTCCCACCCAATAGCTAAAAAGTAATTTCACTATAAGAATCCATATTAAAATGTGTCTAGTGTTACAATGAAACACTATGTAAGCTATTTTCGCTTATCAACACTCCTTTAAAAAAATATAGGCAAAAGAGCACAAGTCAAGAAAGCTTTCACCAAATAACACTTTTTAAAGTCATAATTTGGAATCGTAACTTTGACTGAAAATCACGTTTGATCAAAAAATAATAAACTCTAACCCCAAATAATACTCTAACCCTTAATCCCTAACCTTAAACACTAACCCTAAATCCTAACCTCAAACACTAATCTTAACCCTTAATCGCTAAGCTTAAATCCAAACCTTAAAACTTTAATTCGTAAAAACAACAACAACTCACACCCGTAATAATCTTATACATGGTGATGGAAAATGTCGACATACAAATACACAAATGTCAAAGTATAGATTATAAAAGAAGATACCTCATGTTGTGTCTTGTATCTTGACATAGCAAAGAATGTAAGAGAGAATTAAAGTAGTCTGGACAGGGTAGTGTTTGATTCAAAAAACACAAAAATAGCATTAAAGTTACCTTACAATGATTTAATATTTTAATGTTGTTTTTGTTAGTCTATTATAACAAAAACTATTTGTCTAAAAAAATATTAAAAAAATATCATTGATTGATTAATTGAAAGAGTAAAGTCGGGGGATTACTTATTTTAATTGGATTGGATAAAAATGATACTGAGATTATATAATGATCATAGTAATTTAATTAGTTGTCCCTTTGAGAACTTGAGTTTAACTTGTTAATTTTTTAATTGTGATTTAATTCGATGATGTTTTCCTTTATTTACTACATCAAGTTAGATTTGTTACTTCCCGAGAGAGAAGGCTGTTTTCTGGAGTTTGGAGGGGGGAGGCTGTGGAAGGCCTTTTTTGATGGTTTAGGAGGAGAGAGGCTTACGGAAATGCGAGGAGGAAAAAGAGTTCAGGGCATTTATATATCGTCCAAAGTCACGATTCTGATTCACAGCTTCATTAAAACTTTATAATTTCACCAAAATTTTAGTTCATTTTTCCAAATTTCTTTGGTAAAGAGTGCTATTTTTCAAAACAATGTATTTTCAATCTCTCGAGTAAATGTGATAGCAAGTACTAATCATTAGCAGCAACACCCTTTTAGGTTGTGTTTGTTTCTTGAAAAGTGGTTTTCAGGAAACCACTTTCCAAACTTTCCTGTGTTTATTTGTCATTAGAAAAGTTGATGAACAGAAAACACTTTCCAATAAAAAAAAAATTTGGTTTGGTTTTCAGGAAAGTGTTTTCCTTTTGTTTTGGGCGGAAAACACTTTCCGGAAGTTGTAAAAAATTTAAAAATATTATATTATTTGTTAATTATATCAAATTTAATCCTCAAACTTTTGATTGCTATATATATATATATTTTTTAATTTTTTTTTTCAATTACATCCATTAGAATTTAATTTTTATATTAACTTTGATCCTCATTTTTATAATTGTTATTTGTTTTTCCATTATCACTTTTAATTGAAATTTTTTATCTATCAAATTTGATCCTCATTCTTTTTATTGTTACTTATTTTATTTGAAATAATTTATGAAATGGTAATTATTATTATTTTATTTTTTTCATCTTTCAATTTTTTTATTTTTAGATTTGATTTTTATTATTTATTTTATTTGACATAATTTATAAAATTATATATTTTTTTTAATTTTATTCTCATTCAACCTTTTAATTTGTAAAATTTGTTTATCGTTATTTTAATAAACTTAAAAAAAAAACATTAATAAGTTATTTTCCAGCTTATTTTTCATGACATAACCAAACACTAGAAAGTATTTTCCAATTTATTTTCTATTACATTACCAAATATCAAAAAATAATTCAATTTAAAACTTAAAAAGAAAAATTCAATAAATAAACAAACAGCATCTTAATCATGAAATCCTTATGGGATAAACAGTGCTCTCTCTCGTGGCTGCCACCACCATGACTGCCTTAACTTCCTCTCCATCAAACCCTAGACCACCTTATCAGGTTTTTTGCTAATGCAACAAACATTGCAACCACTGGTCCTAACATACTATGGTAATCTACTATCAGAACTGTCACCATCAGTCCTAACTCCTAAGATAACTGCGGTAATTAATCCAGATTAAAGTTCTTGGAGTCAAATTCTGGAATCTGTAGTGGAGATTTCTGCATTGACATTTTTTCAACAGAAATGGATTATACAACACAATGGAAATATTACATTTTATTGAAGCAGTTACAGAGTACAATTCATATACAAAGAGGCCAGAAATACCAGGACTTTGTCAAAAACAAAAACAACTGAAATCAAGTTGTCATGGCAGGGGACGATCCAGCTGCCGCTGCCAAAGCCTGCAAATCTGAAGCACCCTGGTATAGAACTGCCCAAAGCAACCACTCTTACAAACTGGAATGAAAGAGAACACACGATAACAACAGAGGAACACGCGAGAACCACGAAACCAACACAGGAGAGTTTCGAGCACTGAAAGACACTAGATACTGAGAACTGAATAAAACAAGAGAGTTTTTTTTAATAATAAAAGCAACCCACTTGGTAAGATCGGAATAAAGAAAGCTTAGTCATCACAAACTATCGAAGGATTGCAAGACAAGAGCTAAAACACGGGGTATGTCACATCCAGCAAAACATAACAAGGACCTTAGATGGTATAGGAAATGGAGTAGCCACAAGTGGAAATTCTTACTACAGCTTTGGTAACTGTATTCTCAAGAAACCATGCCATGAAAGAGGAGGCCTCCCATCAATGGGGGCAGAACATTTACAACAGGCTTTCTGTCTGAAGAAAGCCTGCAAAAAAGGATGGAGAAGTGATCTGCCAAAGTTCCATGGAAACAACCAAGCCACCCAGTTATTAGCAGACCCACCGATGATGGGCCAAAAACTACGCTGAACGCTACTACCCGTGTGAGCTGACTATATGAAACTTATCCTTCTACTATGTATAGACAAACTGGAGTGCATGAATCTCCTTATCCAGTTCAACGCCTTTGATTCCAACTATTTGATTCAGTGAATGAGCATCTCTTTTCCTCCCTGATTATGAAAGGATATCACATCTCCACAGGCTCTCTACAAGCAGCTCAACTGTGCTGCTGCTAATTGAACTGCATTTTTGGAGGTTCAACCCCACCAGGGTCCTGCCCATTTTCTTTAGGCAAGGCAAGCTCTTGTTTGATACTTCAGAACATCCTGACAAGGATAGGACTTGAAGATTGAGCTGCTCTGCACTTGACATGACAGCAATGCCAGAATCAGTGACTGCACACTTTGACAGATCTAGGTCACTGAGAAACAGACAATTTTCAGCAATTGCTACCAAGCTAGCATCAGTGATCTTTCTGCAACCATCCAGATTCAGCAATTCAAGGGTTCCACCATGTAGCCTAGCCAAGGCTGAAACTACTTCATCGGTCAAACTCATGCAACCACTAAGATTCACCTTAACAAGACCTGCCTCACAACTCTCTAACAGTGGCAGAATCCCAGAATCTGTAATTCCGCAAAGCCCACTTAGGTCAACATGCTGAAGTTGAGGGCACAGCTTCCCTACCACAGCCAAGCTCGCACTGCCAAATCCTGGGCAATTTCTAATTGACAAATAGCGAAGATAGCTGCAAGGAGAGGGCACTGGCATTCCGAGTGCCATATCCTTAATTCCCATGCACTTCACAAGACTAAGAGCTTTCAACTTTGTTCCACAGTTTGAAAGTGCACCAACGATCCCTGACTGGGTAATTCTGTTACATTCTTCCAATTGCAGGCTCTCAAGAGATCCGGCAGCTTTGGCAAAAGCAACCAACCCGTTATCAGACACAAAGCAGCACTTGCGGAGGCACATCTGCTTCAGATTCAAGGAACCCTTTGCAATAGCTTCAAGACTCACATCTGTTATCCCCCGGCATGAAGTAATTGTCAAAGACATTAATTTTTGCAAACCCTGAGCATTACCCATGACCCAAAAGCCTCTCTCACTAACATGCTGGAGAACACTAAGGGAAAGATTCGTAACAGCTTTCCCATAGTGCCCAATTACAGCAAGAGAGAAGTCTGTGATGTTCAAACCCTGAAGCTTCACCCTTGTTAATACAGAAGAAGCTGAAGATAATAAACTTGATACTCCATGATCCCCAAGAAGAGGGCAGTCTTTAATAGAGATTGAATGCAACCTAGGGCACAGCTTTCCGATTGCTTGCAAGCCTTCGTTACCAATCTTAGAACAAGATTCAATATTCAAAGAGCTCAAATTAGGGCAGTTCTCAGCAATTGCAATCAAACCCTTGTTGGAAATTGAAGGACAGTTGGAAAGGTCAAGCTTCTCCAACAAATGGCATTCTTTGGCGATCTCAAATAGACCTTCATCCCCAACAAAAGGAACGTTCCACAAAGAAAGAGCCCTTAGAGAAGGGCAACCACGTGCTATTGCTGATAGACCACGGTTGGTAACCCCACGAACAGAGTTGCTTCCCCGGATCAACAGCTTGCCCAGGCCCCCACGGCTACTTGTCCCAACAGCAATGGCAGCCAGTCTCATATCTGTTGCTTTCTTTCCTTCCAAGGACCTGGTAAGGTAACCATCACTCTCAACTTCCCCGTTGTCTTCGCAAGAGACCATTTCAACATCATTACAAACAGGAGCTGCTGTTTCCTTTTCTTCTTCAGCTACAGGGTTGCTGTTGCAAAATTCAGACCTCCTGATGCTGCTCAAAAGCATAAGCCATTTCTTGGACACAGAGGCACAGGAACTCCTCTCTTTGCCTTCAGGAACGCGTCTGAAGATCTCAAAAAGGCATTCATCTGGAAGAACTTCAATTGATGGTCGCATATTCTGCTCGAACCCAGATGATTCAAAGAGAAAAGGAGCACTAATGCGAGCTCGCTTGCAAGCAGGGCTGTATACATCCACATTGGATACAATTGAATATAATCGACCAAGGTCGGAAGGATTTGTATAGAAAGAGCCCCCAGAATAGATTTCATCATCTCCTGAAAAACCCATCAACAAACACCAATAAGCTAAAGCTCTCTAAAAGATTCTATATAGTAAACAGAGGCCAGAAAATATTCATGCAGACAATATTAGAAGCAAGCAGACTCAACAAAATTCAAGCTTTGATTTTTATTTCAAAAAATTGCAGCCTCTTAAGAATTTCCAACAGAAGACAAACCCTTCAAGGATCTAGGCCTCTCAAATAAGAATTCACAATTAAGCCACCAATAATCTAACGAATCTCCTAAAGTTTCTTCCTTTCCTGAATTTCCATCTATCCTCGTATTACTTTTGTTCAAAGACAAAATTAAATCCAACTAATTTGCAGACAGGTCATGTTTTTGCCACAACAGAACACAAAACCAATAAAAAAGCACTTCAAGGTTATTTCTTTACCTACTATTTTCATACTGAAACAAGACTCCAATCCAAACAAGCATATTAAAATATACCTCAAATCTAACAAACATTAATCCACTTTTAAACCTCAAAACGTATAAGCGAAATCCAAAAACACCCAAGAATAGAAAAGGTAAAACTTACCACTGTAGTTAACAAGAGTAGGCATGACTGAAACAACTGAAATGAAAAGAAGAAGACGAAGAAGAAGCCTCGTTGATTAACAGCACAAAAGGCACACAAACTGACAGCAAGTACCAAGAAACTGATAAGAAATGAAGCAAGAAAGCTTAAATGCATCACCAAGAATGAAAAAAGAGAGAGAGTAGAGAACTTGAAACCCCAACAGAGTAGGGCAAAAAAAGAAAACAAAGGAGAGAATTAAAGAAGAGAAGGGTCTGGTTTTTTTGGTTTGGCTTTCCTGGTTTGGTTTGTTGTTTGAGAAGAAAAGTGCAAGTGGTGTGTTAATATAGTACGAAAGAAATCAAGAAATGTTTAGCAGAGAGAGAGAGATTCATTGGCTTTTGCCAACATGCAATGTATCCTTCCTCTTTACTGTTTTCTTTTCGGTCCCAACGGTCCACCTCTGCCATTCTTGTATTATTCTACTCTCTTGTCGTCGTCGTTTTGAGAAATTATGACATGCCTCCTTTATTATCGTTTTTGAACCATTCTTTTCCACATCTTCTGTCTATTTTCTTTCACGTGTTTGGCATCACAGTTGAGACTGTTTTTTACAAGTATTTTATAATTAAAATAATATTTTTTAAAATTTTTATTTTTAGTATAAACACATTAAAATCATCTAAAAATATCTAAAAAATATTTATTTAATATTTATTTCATACAAACAGATAATTTAATAAATAGATTATAACACAAAAACAAATATTCATTCACATGTAGAATAAAAGTATAGTTAATAATGCCAAGATTTACAAAAGAAAATTATTGTTCACCATTGAATGATAAAATGGAGATTTTATTGATTATTTATTTCATATATATATATATATATATATATATATATATATAAGAAATAATTGTGAATTTTGTATGAAAAGTTTATTGGTATAAAATTATGATAAAATGGTCTAATATTTTTTTTTTTTAGTTTAACGTAGGTGTCCGGGTCAGTTTGCACGTACCTCGACTAATCCCACGAGTCCTGAAATTAACGACCATGTAAGCCTCCAGTGGCCATTATATAAGCAACCACAGGGCTCGAACCTCCGGTGGTCTAATATTTTAATTAGTTAGTAATGTTATTCCTCATTTTGGATGATTTTCTTGAATAAGATGGAAGTTTGTTGTCATGTACTATTTGGAGATAAAATACTATTGTTTCTAATATAATAGTTGACACTTGAAAGGTGTAGTGAAATTGGATGATATTGTCATGTTAAAAATGCTTCACAAATAATTGTAAAATAAATAAAAAAATGTTTTACATATAGATATCAATCAAAACAATTTCATAAAGGGATGTCATGTGTGATGTGAAGAAGATTGCTGCATTTAATAATGTATCTATTTATATTTTTCTCCCAAGAGCAGACGAGTTTGCAAGAGTACAGGCAGTGCAAAGAACAAACAAATTATTTTCTTGCCATGTATAGAAAATGAGATGGTAATGGATTAAAAACTATGAGTTGTTCAGAACTTCAAAAGACAGGTTGGATGCAGTGGTTTGGGCTTTAATGGAGCAAGTTGTGCAGGAGCACGCTTTTTGCAAGTTTCCAAGAACTGGAATCATTGTATATGGCCATGGCCAGTACCTAGTTACAGTCTGCTGTCACCTTTCTTCCAGCTTCTGATCGTATTTATTGGACAATGGGACTTGGGATTTGGGAAAATACAACTGGATTTGTCTCCCTTCTTTAATGATCTTTTCCCTGATCAACCTTGCTTAAGAAATATGAACAGCTTTTTCAGAGTGTGTTACTGTTTTTGAGTTGACAACTAGCCTAAGCATGATGTCCACTGTTTAGGATAGGATTAGCACTTGGTGTTAAGAATAAATGGAGACATAAAGGATGATCAGGGAGGTTAAGCTTGTATGATTTATGCATGTGCTTTCTTGGAAAGTTAAAATTCTTCAATTCAAACAATGGTATGGATGTTCATGGCATCTCTGCAATCATTTGATGTTTGTCGTTATGGAGTTACTATACGAGGGATGCTGAGGGGTAAGCTTTCCTTTTAAGGATTACCACTACCGATTAATCTTAAGCATCATTCTTATCAAGTTTAATTATAAATCCGTGCTTTACTATGAACTCAAGATTCCCAGTTAGTCATTTCATTTACTGGGGAAAAAAAAAACACGACTAGTCAATTCACTAATAATTCACTGGCACGGAAAAGAGAAGGAAACCAGCCTTTAAGTGGTAATTACTTTAAACATTTAATCATTGAAATATTCTAATTCTAGAGAATCTCCACTAAATTCTTATCCACTTGAGATTAAAAAAAAAAAAAATCGGTGGCAATAGTCAATAGGTATTTGTCGTATTCTTGAGAATTTTTCATTTCAGTGAAAAAACAAAATAAATCCATAATACTTAGGGTAGCTTTATTCCCATGTATCCACAATTTTATTCTTAAAAAAGTTTCTGAACTTTCATTGATCTGAGAACTAAATAAATTAATTAGGTTAAATTCTCAACGAGATTATTAGGAACTTTCATGTATTGCTGCCGAAAAAATGGTAGACATGATCAAGTCAACTAGAGCAACCTGAGAGCCCATTGGCACTGGTCAATTTAGAGAGAGAGAGAGGGAGAGGTTGTAAGAATCAAAGCAGAGGGTTGACCATGTAAAAAAAAACCTAGAAAAGGTAGAGAATACAGACAAGGGGGCCCATGTTGTAAGGTACAGGTGAATGATCCTTCTGGTTCTCTTCTCTTGGACAATAGTTATAGAGATGTGCAATGAATTTGATTTGTGGATATTAAAATGCAGGACCAACTCTATTAGCAGAAAAATATGGAAATCCGACTCAAAAAGCCAAGAAAGGTGAGGATCATGGTTATGATCAATGGATTTCCATGGAGCCTCCTGCTGCCTTGCGGCTTGTGAAATGAAATATATAAAAAGTCCAAGCCTCGGACTGCGACTGTGTTGAATTTTATGTACTTTTCTTTTAAGCATAAAGAACAATATAATTTAAGGTATTGATTTAATTAGCTACTAAACCTGTTTAATTAGTGTTATACTAAACGATTTTGGATCAAACTATGGAGTATTGAGCATTGTGATTACAGGGATTAAGAGAATTAATAGGGAAATAACCTCTTAATGAATGCACTAATTCTAATTCGAATTGAATATCTAAAATTAAATCTGAAAATAATTTAGTTCTGATATATTTATACAATCTGACATAAAAAAATATATACTAGCCATTAAAGAGAATGAAAGGACACTTGAAATAATCATAATATATCCTGCTGGTCTACTAAGAGTATTCTATTATCGATCCAACATGTCTCTTCGTTACTTCTTTTTTAAGTTAAAAAAAAAACCTTGGACCATAAAAAAATCAAAACATAAAGTAATGATATATTAACTTTCAAAGAGAGATCAAAAATTGAAAAATCTAGAGAATTGAAAAACTAAAAAAGCAAAAACTTGGAATATCGCAAAAAGAGAGAATTGGACTAATTAACCCTTCAAAATATAAAATCATTGAAAATGATGAAAAATGTGAAAAATTCACGTCGTCCTTCAAATTTAATGTCATTGCCTAAGACATTTATTTACAGAATTTATAGACACGATATTCTCAAAAATAAAAGAAAATTCAAAATTCGTTTACTTTTAGGTTTTTCAAGTTTTTTACTTTCGTTCCACACTCTTTATATATTATACTAGTTAGATGACCCGCGCAATACCGTGGGTCAATTTGTTTTGCATAAAAAATATAAAAAAAAATTAAGACTTAAAAGTGTTAGGTCTTTCTACAAAGCTATACGCAAAAGTCTTGGGTTTGACTGCAACGTCTGACCTAAGAGTAATATTTATAATATTAATAATAACATTAAACTTGCATGACCTAAGTTTAAGTGGGTTTGGCTGCAATACCAGACCGAATAGCATTGGATGTCAGTCTGGCTGCAAGGTCGTGTCATAAAAGTGTGATAATTAAATAGATTAATTAAAAAGAAAAAAACAAAAAAAACCAACATAAAGAAAAAAACTAATGAGAAAAAAGAAAAAAAATCTGAATCAATTGGGTTAACTCGCCAAATCAGGCTAACCCGTCAAACCTGGGATTCGTGTCATGAAAGTGTGATAACTAAATAGAAAAAAAAAATTAATATTAATGAACTAAATTTGTTTTAAAAAAAGATTAATTAAAAAGGAAAAGACAAAGAGAAAAATACCTACAGGAAGGAAAAAACTAATGAAGAAAAGGAAAAAAAAAATCTTAATCAACTGGGTTAAACCATCAAACCTGGAATCTGTGTCATGAAAGCCTGATAATTAAACAAAAAAAAATTAATATTAAGAAACTATAGACAAAAAAAAAAATAAACTAAAGACATAAGTTTTTTCACTGTGAATTGCACCGTGCTATTCAAAGTAAAAGGCTTAAAAAGAAAAAAAAAACAAAGGCATACGCCACGGGTTAATTTTTTTTTCTTGCATAAAAAATATCAAAAAATGCTAAAATCTAAGAGTGTTAGGTCTTTCAACAAAAAAATACCCAAAAGCTTAAGGTCTAGTTGCAACGCTTGACCCAAGAATACTATTTATAATATTAATAATAACATTAAACTTACATGACTTAAGTTTAAGTGAGCTTGGCTGCAACACCGGACCCTAGAGTATTGGATGTGGGTTTGGCTATAAGATCGTATCATAAAAGTGTGATAATTAAATAGATTAATTAAAAAGAAAAAAAACAAAGGAAAAAAAACCAATATAAAGAAAAAAACTAATAAAGAAAAAGAAAAAAACCTAAATTAACTGGGTTAACCCTTCAAACCAAGTTAACTCGTCAAACCTGGGATTCGCGTCATGAAAGTTTGATAACTAAATAGAAAAAACAATTGACGAGTTTACCCAAAATTAACTGAGTTAACCCGTCAAGTCCGGGATACGTGTCATGAAAGTCTGATAATTAAATATAAAAAAATTTAACATTAACAAACTAAACTAAATGAAAAAAATTAATAAAAAAAAATCTGGGTTAACTCGTCAAACCAGACTAACCCATCAAACCCGGGATCAAACAAAAAATTTCATTAAAAAAAACAAAACAAAAATTAAAAAAAAAATTTAGCGTTTCATATAAATTTAGTATATATTATAATATAATATAATAATTATAATTATAATAATATAATATATTAAAGATGAGAAAGTGAAAGGCGTGGGAAAGATACAATAGTTTTCCCACGCCTTTTAGTATGTTACTTAATATGTGTGTGTGTGTTTTCTTGGATTTTGAAAGTTTTTGAAGTTAAGTTTTTTATTTTTTAAAGTTTCTTAAAATAAAATATTTTCTTTTGATGGTTGTAGGGACAATTTCGTCCAAAAAGTGATTACTATATTTAGAAAAAAAATTATGAATATATAAGGGTGCATGAAAAAGTAAAAAAAAAAAAGTGAGAAAATACATATGATCATAAATAAAGGTAAATTAAGGGATCCAATAAAAGAGTAAAATTTTCAAAAGACAAAAGTTTTATTGCTATTATATATCCCCTCCCCCCCTCTTGGAATATATACCCATTATTTTTTAATTTGTGTTATACTTGGAATAAATGTTTTGCAACTCTTTTTTGCCTCGCAACGTAAAGCAAATATTATAACAAAAGAAATAGATATATTATGGCGCCCACTTGGGGTTGGAGGGTATATTAAGCACACAGGAACTCTTCTCATGCACGGCATCAAATTGAGGTTGCTCAGTAGCCAACGTATAAACCTTTTCGGCCACTCAGAGCTTTTTTCAGTTTTCTAAATGGTCACTTCTCCTTCAGAAATGATAACCATCTCTCCTCTCTCTCTCTCTCTCTCTCTCTCTCTCCCCCAACTCGAGAACGTTAGGCTCCCAACTCAGCAATATGCATGTATGTTTAAGAATTACTATTGTTATTAATTAACATGAGAGCTATGTGAATATAACCTAGGAATTAGGGATTTTTATGTGTGGCCTAACACATTTAAATCAAACTAGAATAATGGGTTGGTGGCATTTTTGGTTAATCAATCTTCCTTATCTTGAAGATATAATTTGAGCTTAATTAATGTCTACTTTGATTGTTTGTGCATGAGTGCTAACATTAGTTAATAGTAATATTCATTCTAGATGTTTGGTTACGTTTGAGCAATTAATTGCTAATTAGATCACCTAATCGTATCATTAAGCTCTCATGTTTTCCCTTGGGGTCCAATCAGAAAACTACTGGGACCATTAGCGATGATGAACACATGTATTTAGACATAATTGCATGTTATTGTTGTATCAACTTTTACAAAATCTTGTAGCATGAATTTTAAACAAGTCACGTGATTAATTATTGGAGTTTAATGGTTAAATTGTGATGGTAACTTTTTCCTTTTTCTATTTTGTGTTAATTAAACTCAAGATCAACGAGTTTTGACATTTAATATTCTACAATGGTATGCAACCCTCTGTTTGCTAGATGTTCAACTCATCTCTTTCAAAATTTAAACCAGCTAGATACTTTTAAACACAAACCTCAAATCTTAATTATTAAAATATCATTCTTGCAATGACTAAGTTGCTGGATCAACATTTTTTTGGCATTATAAAAAAATAAGTTTTGAGTTTTAAGTCTAATTTGTTGTTTAGAAAGTCCAAAAGACATGGTGATAACCTATTGAAAGCTAGGTAGGGTTTGTGTATATACCCAACTTCCCTAAACTTGGTAGAATATCAAGTCCAAATAGACATGGGTCTGGTAAGCTGTGCCAAACTTACTGCTCTTAGAGCTTCACATCATGACAAGCCCAATTAGGCATGGGTTTGACAAGCTACCAACCCAATATCTTTGGACTCCACTATGTTCCGAGACTAAACAGATATGGATCTAGTAAGCTAGGAGACTCATTGCCCTTAGGCTTGGCACCGTGTCGAGCCTAAATGGGTATGAGTTCAATGAACTGCCAAACCCAATGCCCTTGGCCTTAGCTACGTGCCAAGCATAATTGGGCATGAATCTAATGAACTGCAAATTCATCGTTCTTAAGCTTGGTTGTGCGCCAAACCTAATTGGACATGGGTCTAATAACCTTCTCAGCCTATTGATCTGGGCTTTGCTACGTGTCAAATCCAATTGGGCATAAGTCATGTGCTGTCAAATCATACACCCTTGAGCTCAGCTACGTGTCAAGCCCAAGTGGGCAAGGGTATAGCTTGTTGTCATACCCATTGATTGTGGACTTGGCATTATGCTGAGCACAAATGACTAAAGGTTTAGAGATATTTGTCTCCCTACACCCATAGGTGTATAAGAAATCTTTTAAATTGCCTATCATATTTTCATCTCATTAATATTTTGTAAGGGTTATATATCCCTCGTTAATGCTATTAGAAGAAAATAATTATTTAACCCATTCACTTCAGCAAAACTACAAGGTTTATGAGCTATAAATACCTCTTGAATCATCCATATAAAGAGTTCATAATTTTAACTCTCAATAAACTAATATTTTTAAATCACAGAGCATTTCTCATGCCAAAACAAGAACAAAACTCATGTTCTTGAAATTTGATGCTCATTCTCTTATTTATTACAATTCATTTTTTAAAAGTTACTGATTTTATCATAAAAGGATCTTCTCTTGTTCTCTTGTTTGATGCTCATGTTCATTCTCTTGTTCTTTAAATCACACTAAGGCATATTACTTTACATAAATTGATGGTTATAATTGCCTTATTTTATTTTACTTTTACAAAGAATATTATTGAGATATTCAGTTTAGAATCTGTTTGAAAGTGAAGTAAAAAAATTGTTTTTTAAAATATTTTTTTACTTGAAAATATATTAAAATAATATTTTTAAAATTTTATTTTTAATATCAACAAATTAAAATAACAAGAACACCTCCTGCATGGACACCTAATACCGCCATCAGTAAAATTCATCGGAATAATGTTGCGAAATTAATAAAACCCTGAACCCTATTACAATAATTCATCCTCCGCAATTCTTGGGGTGAGTCTCGATACATCCATGAACAATCATTCATGACGTCTATCGAACCTCTATAAAATTATGATGAGAACATGTATTAATTAACTATGTTACGTAAATAAATTTACAAAAATATTGGTTTGCCCCGACATTATTCAACAAACTAAAAAAAACACTTATGTTAAATATTCATTATCAATTATCAATTATCAACGTCCATACAAATATATATATATATATGAAAATCACAACTCCGCAATAGAATTGATAAAAATTAAAACGGACCTGTTAAACAAGCTATTATTTATTTCATCACAACACATCTAATTCGGTGTAATTCAAACAAAGTTTCAATAATTTACAAACAAATACAATTTGATAAAATCTAAAACAAACTATAACAACTATAAAATTTTACATTCATACTACAAGTTTCTTTGACAAATAACAATAAAACAAGTATATACGTTAACAAAATACATATACTAAAAAAAAAATGACATTTAAATGTTAAAATTAAAAAGGATAGATTAATTTACTTACAAAAAAAGATAAAATCCACAATAAATCGGAGAACGGATGTTGTGGCCACGTACAAAAGTATAAGAAAGATGAGTGCTTATGTTGAGAAAAAAAGGGATATTTTTAGGGGAGTAGGTGGTTGTTTGCAGTTTGGGAGGGGAGAGTTGGGATGTGGAAGAAGAAGAAGAAATAGAGGAGGACAGAGTCGGCAGAGTGTGGATTTATTGGCTTTTACCGATGGAATCACTGACGGACACGTCCTGTCGGTATATCCGTCGGTAAGTCTGATGGTGAATGGGCCATATCACTGTACGGAGATCCCGGTTTGAATCCTTCAGTCACTCCATCGATAAAATCGTCTGAAAAAATTCCACGTCATCAAACTATTTCTTTGTTTCAAAATTCTATGTATTCCGTCGGCCATTCGGTCGAAATATACCGACGAAAGTATTCTGTCGGTATAGACCGATCGAATTGCCGACGGAATCTATGTCGTTGGTAATTATTACCGACAGCAAAGGTCTGTCGGTATAGACCAACAAAATTAGAGATGGAATTATATTCGTCGGTAAAAATTACCGACAAAATAATTCCGTCAGTAATTTTATTGGTTTTCGTCGATTTTCTTGTAGTGAGTGATCATGATAAAAGGGCGCACCAAGGCATTTTTGGGGGTGTTTCAAAAATATCTGACCATGAAGTGCATTGAATATTGGAATGCATGAGATGAAATATGTTGCTTCAGCACTCAGTATGGGCGGAATTTAAAATGTGGCTGAGGAAGTAGGTAAGAAAGAGTAATACAAAGGCTAGAATCAGTGGATCTCTTCCACTCTTTGAAATCCATGGACATCTGCCTCTACACGTATTGCATATCTGATGTCCCAGCTGATCATACCTAACTTTGGTAAGATCATAAGAAGATACAGGAGTGCGAGAATTCAAATACTTCAAGGTATAAGTTTTATCTAGAGATTTTCAAATCTTCTAATTACATCCATGCATTCAAACATTAATTCTTCAAAAATAATACTTCCAATTATTGTTCTATATATCATCATACCAGCTGGTATATATCTCTTGTGCCTGTCGGCTGTCGCCTACCTACTCATGCATGATCTGTTTATCTTGTGAATGCTATCTAAGTAACCCTATCACATGGTGCAGTAGCTGGCGTGAATATGGATTTTGCCCGTGTACACAAATATCATTTACACACAAAAAAGAGAGAGTAAAAGCTGTAAATTATGGACCAAAATGTGATTTGTTTTCTTTAAAAAGCCAGTAATTCATACAATTTTAAAACTTGAATGAAATAATTATTAAATTTCAAGAGCCGTTTTGATTGCTGGGTCGGCCATATCTTCCGCATGCGTCCCTAGTTTTGTGCCCCAAGTTGAGAAAAAAAAAAAGAGGACTTCCTGGTGTTGTCATGCCCAAAATCCGGTGCCCCGTAATATATCAGAAGGAATATTCATCTCCAGGTTGCTTAATTATTATGATAAACAATAATATAAATGATTTAATTTATCTAACATCCACATTTTATAATGTTTTTTATTCCTCTATAATTATGTTAATTTGCCTACGAGCCCACTTGCATGATCTTCGATCATTTCTTTATTTGTTCCTGTTGGATGTCTCTGTGGTACTCTTCATTGTTGCAAATATAGTTTTCTTTTTGACAATTACATACATGATCATGATCATGATTGATTTGATTTATTTATCTCCAATAACATATTTGAAAGAATCGGTCGTTCTTGCTGAAGAAAAAGTAGCTGCCAGCACCACTCAGTCTTAAATCTATTTATAATTTGTTCCAATCAATCCATTCAATCATATCGAAACGCTAATCAACATTTAATTCATTAATTAAATGGAACTCTTTTTGCATGCAAGTTGAGTGAGCTCTATCCCGCTAGTTGTTTTTACTCTTTATTAGGGTTCAACTCATTTGTCTTTTCAACTAGTGCAAAAAAGTCTAAGAGTGGCAATACCATTGGCGTGAATGTTATCATTTGCAACGTACTCTGAAGTTATAAGTTTTTTTAAGAAAAAAAAAAAGATAAATAGAAATTTCATTCAGATTAAATAAATAGCGAGCAAATCATTATTTTTATATATTTAAAGAAATTGTTTGTTATTTAAAAAGATAATCAATAATATAAGTAGTGTAAGATATGTTCTTCCAACCAATAATTGGTTCTTTAATAATTTGAGTGACAAATGAGTGAAGCATGAACCGGAATGCAAGCAAGCAAGCAAGATCCACAAAATTCAGCCAACAAACCCCGATTAGGTCCAAATCTCACACGGCCTCTCTTTCAAAAGTGAGATGGTATAGGTGTGGATTTATATGCACCCGGTTCATGCATGTCATCATACAAAAATAAATAGATAAATACTCAGCATATGTCGGCATGCCCCCCTATCCACATTGATTGAAGCAAAAAATAAAGGTCCTCTCCCTCGTCCTTTTTATACTATTTTTTTCTTAACAATAGAACAATTTGTTTCAAGAGTGTCGAGACTGGGGCCCCGTCAAATATATGCAGGGGGCGAGGGGGGGTTTGCAATATATATATATATATATATTGCTATCTTGAACATGAATTGTATATTTTATGAAATTTAAATGCTTAAAACCAAGTATGTAGCCATGAATACATGGGAACAGAAGGGAGTTAGAACGAGGGAACATTGTAGTGCTGTAATTAAATTTGGTAAAAATTAATTATGTTTTTAGTGTTTTTTCCCGATAAAGTCGAGGCATTGTCAACACAACATATAAACTAGTTATGTCTTTATAAACTCTATATAAGTCCAATATAATTTATCAAATTATTAATAATATCTTCCTTTTAGATTTTTACAGTAAGGTTTTGATATTGAACTTAATGCATTTTTGTATTATATTGGAATGTTCATTGAATTAGCCGTACATATACATGTGCAACATCATCTTTGGACGGCTTGATTTTCCCTTTTTTGCCCTTTTCCTTTCTTTTTCAAAATAACACAGGAGATATATATATATATCTTGGACATGAATTATATATTTTATGAAATTTAAATGCTTAAAACTAAGTATATATAGCCATGAATACATGGGAACAAAAGGAAGTTAGAACGAGGCAACGTTGTAGTGTTGTAATTAAATTTGGTAAAAATTGATTATGTTTTTAGTGTTTTTTTCCCGATAAAATCGAGGCATTGTCAACACAACATATAAACTAGTTTCGTTGAGAAATTTCAAGGCCCTCAATAATTTTCTATATACGCAGCTATATTAATTAAATAAAATGATATTGAAGCAAAAGGGAACAATCCAAATTAAGATCCCAGCAAGAATACAAAACTAATGTAGTTGCCAAGAGAAAGCCAAAAATTAATTTATTCCAAAAAAGAATTAATTAATTAAGCTGAGCTTTGAGCCACAAAAAGTATACTAATTAAACAACGAATTATAAGGAGTATCGAGATCCTTCCTAACTTTAGAGATTTGCTGGGTCATCAAAATAAATTTATTGAAGCTGAATTCTTGCGTTAATCTCTGAGATCTTCATCTGGATATATAGAAATCTGACCGATCATCAAAGATTCATGCATGCTTTACGATCGTATGATATTAATTATAAACTATATTTAGCGTAACAGCACTGTACCTCATCATCAGTGTTTCATTGAACAGAAATAGAAGTATTATTATTATTATTTTAAGTAGAAAAATAGAACAAAAATCCACTTCAGCCTTTTAAAATAAAAAATAAACCCATTTTAAAAAGATATTTTTTGTGTACATGTGGTCATAATGTTGCCAAGCAATTAGGTTTATATATTTTTCAATTAGTGTTTGTGTGCTCTAATAGTTAGGGTTTTACAGCCATCATTTTTTGTGAAGGTTTTCATGCAACTTGATGCTTACTTTTTGTCGCAAAATTCGTTGTATAAGGCTGCTCTTGTGTTGGTGTGCATGCATGAATCTCTTTCATTTTGCTAATGTCTTTTCCCATCAAGAAATTAATTGCCTTTTTTTTTTGGGTTACTTGGCAAGCTCGTGTAAAATCTGCGAAGCTGACTATTCTTTTCAAAAACAACGGCTGTGGCTATCCTATTCTAGAAAATTTTGAGCCCATTTCTCCCTAATATATAATTGTGGATCTTGATGATCCATCTGTAATTCCAATCCCTCGTATATTTATCCTAAATTAACATTAACATTAACATTAATTAACAGATAAGCTCAAAGATTATGGCTTTCTACCCGTCATCCATTTCACTCCCTCTCACATTCTTGCAAGTTATGTCGACATGGTTCCATGTCTTGAGATCAGTTTTACAAAATTGGATTTTAGGTTCTTCTTCAAACAAAATTAAAAAATCAAATAAAAAAATTAACATAAAAGAACCTTTTCTCTCTTACACTGTTCAAAAGTTGTGAAAAAAATTCAATTTAGTCCCTCAAGTTTTTTGTTGCATTTTTGGTCCTTATTTTTTAACTTCTACATTTCAATTATAAAATTTCATTTGTTTTGCATTTTAGTCCTTGGTTATTATTTAAAGATAGAAAAAGTCACTAGAAAATAAAGATGAGAGAGAAAGCTCTTGGATGGCTACATCTCAACCACTAATAACTATGATTTTAATATTTATATATTCATTTTTAAAAAAAAAAACTTAATGAAAGTGGTTTCTACCTTCAATGATGCTTGAAAAAATAATTCATGGCTCAACAATTTTTTATTTATTTTGAGTTTGTAGTCCAATTAAAATATGTGTTATAGTTATAAATGAGTTTTTTAAATGCTCATTTAATGAGGTTTTTTTTTTTTTTTTTTGGGCTAACAAATATTGAAATTTGGGTGCTTAGGTTCAAAAGCTTCATCTCTGAGTTTTTAATCATCAGAGCCACTTTTAGTGACCAGAAAATGTAACATATAGATAGTGTTTTATCTATTTGATTTCTTTAAAAAAAAAAAAGCGAGCAATTATGGTCTTCCAGACCCAAGTATACCCAAACTTTTTAATTATAGGGCAGGAGTGTGCATAGCTTTTTTTTCTTATGATAAAATTATTTTTAAATAAATTTATTGAAATGATATTTAAATAATTATCTGATTATATCATAGTTTTGAAATAATATTAGAGCCTTTTATGGTAACAATAACAATTATTGTTTGAATAATTATGTATTAATCTAATATGCAAAATGTTTTTAAAACATTTCATGAATATACAATAGGAATGAAATATCTACTTTTTTTATATATAATTTTTTTATATTTTTTCTCAAGTTTAATATTCTTATATTTATTTAAAAAGCAATACTTCTAATAAAAAAAAGATGTTTTTTTTGTCAAAAAAAAAGGACGCATAAATAAGAGAAGAGAGTTTTGATTAAAAAGATATATTTTTTTGTTTCAAATCACTAGAATATTTTAAAATATTTATTTTAATTGCTTTCATTTTTATTCATTAAACCACATTGCTAATAACAAAGATATGTTTTTGTTAAAAAAAAATATTAATAAGAAAAGGAGAATTTAGACTAAAATATTGCTTTTTTATACAAAATTTAAATAAATATCTTTCTTATGAATATCTATTTTAATTGTCATGTAATTAAATAAAAACAAAATCAAAGAATACCTTATGACACAATATCAAATGTTTGCATGCACATCTATTTTTTGTTCCTTACTAGAAAAATCAATTTTATATTTTAATCTTTAATGAGCATTAACAACTCTTTTCACGAATTATCTATTCATATATTTTTGAAATTTATTTTATTATACACAAATTATCTTTCCAGGTTTTAATTAAAAATATTTATAATACCGAAAAATACATTTCCAACGCCTGCTCCTTCTTCTCATACATTGAAAACTAACTTAGAATCCTACTACCCGCACAATAGCGCAGTACCTAGCTATTAATAACTAGAATTAAGAGGATTTAACATGAAGTTATCCGAAGGCATCTGCAGCTTAGTCAATCATGCTAGGTTTGTTTGTAATGAACCAGAAACGCATCCTATCAGCTTGATAGTGCTCGTGCAGTGGTATTTATGTGTCTTGCTGGATGATTTCCAAGTTGGACATCTTCAAATTGCTACATTAGGGTTCCAAGACCATCAGACATCAACTACATATGACAAATGTGCAAAGAACCTCTTTACTGGATGCTCAGATAACAGTGCGATCTTACTCCACATGAAACATGGGCAGCAGCATCTGCGTAGGATTCACCACCATGCTATTTACGCGGATTGGCATGTGGAAGAAGAAGCTTGGCCGTATATCCACAGTGATCCAAAGTAGAAGTAAGAGATGCGTGGCGGTTACTGTATTTCATCCAATGAGGTGCAAAAGATGCCTTCAGCATGGCATTTACAGAACAAGAAAAGGAGCGTTGATTGACATTGAGTTGGGAAAATTACAATTGAGTGGAAACATTTGCTCGGACCTTTTTTTTATATTCCTTTTCGTGCATGGACATTTACAAATTACAGAAGTTTCTTAAGAGTTAAACAGACAAGGATTCTTCATTAGTGAAAAGCTGAAACAATCTTTGCAATTCAAATTCATCAGTCGTACAATCCCTCCTGCTCCCATACATCCACCAGAAAATTAACCATCTCCTGATGAGTTAAAATCCAACCAGTAAATGTCAAGACTGTGTGGCTCCGATGAAATGCAAACAAAACTGTGAAAAAGACTGAGCTGCATTAACTTACAGAAAGAGGGATGGGCTTTGGGAAAGGATTTCTGGATCCTAGTAAACCTTCATAAGTTGCATTCCAACTGAAAAGACAGCAAATCAACATGAGAAAGCACATATACAAATCACAAGGAATTTACTAGATCCAACTCAGAAAAGTTCTCCCCCTTCTATCCAAGGCCAAAAAGCATCATGTGATGGTTGTTATATATGGTAGCCACACAGCACGCGATCACCAGTAGAGATGATTTGGAATGAGAAAAGAAAAAACAGGGTTGTTGAAGAACATTACTCAGCAGCCTAAACTTAGGGAGCTGGAGAACCCTCTTATTTATGGTGTCTTTGCTGGGGTACGGGGAAAGCATGAGCATCTGAATAAACAATGAACTTCTAAAAGAAAGAAAAACACCTTAATCTGGATTCCTGTCTTCGCTGATTTTGGTTCCCAGATGTGCCACTTCCAATCCATTGAAGCCTGCTCAGTTGCCAGAGAAGGAGACCTGAAAATAACAAAATCTCAGTGTCACATAACATCATCAATAGTCAACTAGAACAGATAAGCTTCAACTTACCATGATTTACAAATTCGCTATTGCTGCTCATGCCACCAGTGCTGCTAGCAGGATTCTTATTTGGCAAACTGATTGATGAGATGCTTCTTTGAGATTGAACAGTACTGTTGTCCAAGTCACATGTGCTGGTACTCCAAAAATCATCTGATATGCTAGGTTTCGTCACCACTCGCCCTTGTATTCTCAATCCTTTTGATGGCTCATCCACAGCAATAATTGGTGTGGGTTGAGTACAGCATCCAAAACAGCCACTGTTCTGTTGCAAACCAAGTTAAAGCATGTATACAAATGCAACACACGACAACAGAAAAATAGTAAGTGTTATCACCTTATGTATGAAAGTTAGCATTGACAAGGTTCATAATGAGATAAGGAAACATCATTCAATCCAATTCATAATCATTAATTTATTGAGGAGCAACATCACCACAAACGTTTCTCTACAGAGCAGCAATTACATACATAGTGAAACTTACGTTCACATGTTTCTTTCTATTTTATTGCCAAGGAGCCAATGAAACAAGTTGATCTAAATAGAGCTAGAACTGAAAGGCAAAAAAAGGCATTCATATAGCTGATAATAAGTAGTTTGGAGCCAGACTTTATTGGTTTCAGTTGTGTTCATCAACAGTACACTCTTGAGATGGAAGCTTAAGACACGGTTGAGGTACAGAAATTGACAATTATACAACCTCTGATCCAAACTACCATTTGCTTGATCAATTTTATTGGATAGGAATAAATGGCAACATCATAACGAGCCATTATCAGTATCACCTCCATCTATATCTGGCAATAAATTTTTAATCTTTGAACAACTATAGCGTCATAAACAGTTCTATCTTTAGTTCTGTAGCTACGAGAAGTGCGATCTTCCAGCAACAAATCATCTATGATGCATTAGTAACCCTTAGGTCCTTAGCTAGGTGCCTTCTTAGTTGACTTTAACTCACCAAAAATGTATTCCATACAAAAACATAAGAACTACAATTTCAATATAACATCTTTGCTACTTCAAGTTTTAAAAGTATTATCTACTTAAAAATCCATGTTTGTTCACTTAGTTTTTTCCTGTAACTTCAAGTAGAATTTGATTTAAAGTTTCCAAATTTATGACAACTTCAAGTAACCCAAAAATTTCTCCTGACCCAATCGTCATTAAATCACACTCTAAAAATAAAAACCCTTAACTTCGCCAGTAATAGAGAAAACACAGAAGTAGTTGCAAAAAAAACCCATAATTATTACCCAAAAAGAAACCAAACCCAGTTGTTCTTTTAAGGTTCATAACTCAAACTCAAGATCTGACCCTTCTTCCAGTTGACTGAACAGACATTAGTTCCTAACCCAGTAGCCAACAAATCAAAGCCAGTGAAAACAAAGAGAGTAGTCAACCAAATAAAGAGACAAGAAATGGGCTTTTCAGGACTTACCCCATACAAGCAAGAAAGTGAACGATCCAAGCAGGAATTGAGCTATTCAATGTCACCATTAATTGATATTCCACTTGGTGTTGGAGACAGAAGAAGTGTGGATTAGTGATTGGTATTAAAGAGGATGATGTGTCAAGTAATTAGTATTGTGTTGTTTGATATTTCTATTAATTATTACTTTGTGACTGCTAATGAAGTAATTATTATTATTATTTCAAATTGGATAATATTTTTTTATAATTCGTATGAATTTACTTTTTATTTTTTATGTAATGTTTTTGTTTTTTGCTCACACTATCTATTGACTGAGTGTACCAGCAAGCACCATATAAAAACAATTCTTGATATACTAAGAATTGTATGAATTTATTACTGTTTGTTTAGATTATTTTATTTAAATTAATGTGTATATATATATGATTTCTTTTAATATTTGAATCCTAAATAATAACATAAATATCAATAAGTGATAGTGGCTGATTAATATATGGTAATGATTTAGTATTTATGTACAGGCTTATCTTAACCTTATCATTGATTTTAATGATATTGATTTAGGGCACCCAATATGAGTGGAATGACACTAGTTTTGGATTTAAAGAAAATAAAGGTTAATTTAGTTATTTTATTTACCAAAAATAAAGAAAGCGGTGCTAATGATAGTTATGAAAGCTAACTTGAACTGATATGTTGATGCAGGACTTGATGATCCTGAGTGCTTATTGGATTTTAAATTATAAAAAATCTAGATTTGTAATTGACTGGTTAAACTGACAACTTGTAGACTCAATATAATTTAGGTAAGAACTAACTTTTTTATATTTTTTTAATAAATCCTAAAAAACAAAATTAATTTATGAATATTTAACTCACGTATAATTATTTCTTAACTTTTTAATATAAAATAACTTAATTTTTTGATGGGGGACTACACTTCATATTTTTTTTAATAGTTTATATTCATATGAATATTTTTTTCATACCTCATATTTTTTTTTATAACCTACATACACATTCATTGTTTCTTAAATTTTCAATGTGGAATAACTATATATAACTTACATCCTAATTAATTGTTTCTTAATTTTTTGATGTAGGATAATTGCTTCTTAATTTTTGATGTAGAATAATTGTTTATTTAACACTTTGATGTGAGATAACTATATCATACTTTATACCTCACATTTTTTTTTAGTCTACATCCATATATATTGTTTCAAAAATTTTTCATGTGTGATATTAAAATCTCAAACATTATTTTTTTTTTCTATCTTTTCAAGTTATCCTAGGTCAACCCATGTTGTAAATAATGAAGACTATTTCAAAAAGATTTTATCCAACATTAGAAAAACACAATTTCTTTTTTATGAACATAGAGTATATATAGGGCTTTATATCCCATATTGGAATAATAAAACCTTCATCTAGTGTTTATATAGTAAACTTTGATATGTGATAGTAACCAACAAGGAAATTATAGTGGGCTCGCGCGCATAAGATTGAGCTGAGCAAGAGGAAAATCTCTGATTGTCCCCCTTCGCGTAAAGTAACACCTATACTTTCTGAATCTTTTGTCTTCAGCAATAATTTGTTTTTGGCCCTTATACTGAAACCATAATTTTTTAAACACTTGGAATTAATTTTCTAACAGTCATAAAATCCTAACAACTCTTTTATTTTAAAATTTTACCATGCACTTACAATCGAAGTATGCTGAAAAAACCATAGTACTTTCATGTGTTTGCAAAACTTGCTGGTATTTCCTTTCAATCTTGATCTAATTGTTTCTATAACCCTTATTTTAGAGGAGAAACTTGTTGAATCTTAGAGAATAGCCTTATGTTGAGGAAATATCTTTAATGATAGTGTTTATGCACGCCTCAAGTTTTATTTTGTTTTTGTTCTTTATCATATTTTATTATAACAACCCGAGACTGGATCCTTTGGCCAGGTCAGCTCTAGGCTAGGTGTAACACCCTCCACATACACACTATGTGGATACATGACATATATGTGTATGTGTGTGTGTGTGTGTGTCTCACAACCATAGATGTACTCTTTTCCACCCGCTAGCACTATCTTATCTTTAATATTTCATTTATATTTTTCAATCAAACAATCACATACAAATTTGTGATACATTAATACAGTAGAAGTACTTAAAAGAGTAAAACGTTACAATCTTATATTTAAAATGAAAAGATGAAATTCATTGTCATTAATAAAGCTTTACCATAACAATATAACAATCCTCATAATTCAACAAATATGTCTATTACAATCTTCCAGCATGAATAACATAAAATATCAAAATTCTATAGCTAATTGGAAACTAGTAACAGTCCTACAACTAAATAATGCTTGATATTATCCTATAGTTAAAATATTGTAGTGCATCATCTTAGTTTTGAGGAGCACGTGAAGAACCTGTAAAAAATAAACATACTAAGAATTTAGAATAAAATTATATTATCACATCACAACATTAACAATTCAAGCATCTATTAAAATTTGCTTTCATATATTTCCACCGATTTTTTTTATTATAGTTCTTCAACATCAAATTTCCTCTCCCATTCATTAGTAATAATAATTCATCAATCAAACCTTTTACTCCAATAATTGCCTTTAAGCCTCAACCCCTGAGCTAATTTTTTCATGTAGCATTAGACTCAAAATGTTGTTTTCCATATAGGAAATACCCAAAGGTAACTTAACATTAAGCGTCATCATACTTAACCCTTCGTAAACCTCCTTTAGAGGTTCATTAATATAAACAACAACCAAATTTTTATTTTAATTGGCTTATGTGCCTAAAGTATATGTCCAACACCTTCCTAGTCTTCGCTCATGCGACTGGCTATAAATTTCTCACTACCTCCACACTTGTGGCCAGTACATTAATTTTTATGATTAAGTCCTTATTTTTTCATAGCCGACTTGTTGTTAACAACTTTAGGGCCCAACTCTCGTGGTCGACTTTCATGTATAAAAATGCATCCATCTTGCCCTCCAATGGACTTTAATTTTAGCCCCACATATATGGCCGACTATAATACACATAACCTATATGTACTTGTTTTTTCGCAATTCAAATTTATTTAGCTAAACCCCATAAATGGGGTTAACTTTTCATTCAACAACTCAAGCATTTTATGAATGAAAACTTATCAATTTAAGCCTCACTCATGTGGTCGGCTTAATGCATACAACACTTATCTAAACTAATCTCCACATCGAGATTTCATGAATCTTTATCATTTTATATTATATATATATATATATATATATATATATATATATATATATATATATATATACACACACGAATCAATAATTAGAATATTAAAAATAATGACTTATATAAATTTTGTAAATTAAAAGATTTGAGGTGATAAGCACAAACTGTTCCTTTCACTAGTCCTATCCCATTTACCTAAGGTTTCGTAGCCGATACCTTTCCTGCATCACACCAAGCCATACATCACATTCACACTTTAAAATATTAAGAATGTGTTTGTCAATATTCCTTAAACAATTTAGGCACTTGTTACTCATGAATACATGTACCCTTACATCATCTTACATCATTTTTCAACTCTTACATTCCATACAAGAAACACTATCATACAAGATAATCTCATGCATACAAACAAATTATGTCTTCTTTTCCACATAATAACCACCCATATTCCTTAAATAACCCAAAAAATTCAAAGAAAAATCAAGAAAAAACCAAAACACAAAGTCAGGCTACCACAAAATAGTAGCCAAAATGATCTCACCATTTTAAGAAACGGTCTAGTCATTTCTCAAAATGGCTAGCATGATTTGCCTTATGAAAAAAAAATTTCTTCTCTTTCTCTCTAGCCGAATTGTCATCTCTGAAACCTTGAGTTTTTCTTTTCTTTTAAGATCAACACATACTCATGCATATTTCATACTTAACACACCAAATGATGAATTCTTTAAGGACACACATTCAATTACTACAAATCCCCCCCTTTTCCCCACAAAATTCATGGGGATCGAAATCCTCATCTTCATCCGTAAAGGTTATTTTTTCCTTTCTTTCACCAAATTATACTTAATTCAATTCCCTATTTATAAAACTTAATCAAGAATCATTATTTTTCCTAAAATTTATTCAAAACCCTAGAATTCAAGAAACTCAATCTTTCAACAAGATTTCATGCAAATAACTACATATAACTCATCAAATATATTCCCTGTCATTAAACATGCATAAATTCTCAACAAAGAATACAAAAAAAAATAATCCTTGTCTTGGCCGAACCTATCTCCCTAAGGTGTGGGTTTTTTTTTCTTTCAACAAATCAATCTATCCTTCACAATCAAACCTTATACTTATGTAATCTAGATATGCATTCATAATAAACCCAATTTTCCCTAAATTTTCTTCAAGAACCCTAATTTCAAGATTTGAGGATTTTATCTTTTTTTCAATTCTTTATGTTTTTCATCATATAATCCCTTCAAATTAAGTTCTCTACAGCCTAACACAACCAATTATGTCAAAACACCCTTCAATTTTTCAATTCTACATAAACCTTAATTTTCTGATATTTTAGTGTATACACGCTTTCCTACAGTAATATCAAGATTCGGTGTTTAAGGTGCCTTACCAATTGATTTCGTGTCAATTTCACCTTGATTGATCAATTCTTCTTCTCTTCCACAATTCATCTGCTTCTTTTTTTTCTCTTGAAACCTTCGTGGTTTTCTTTTTATGAGTGTCTCTCTTTTGAAAGAATTTCTAGAAATCTCACCCCTTTCTCCCTGCAATGATACTCTAGAGGCTACAAGTTTTTCAGGTTCTTACTATGTTTCCTTTCCTTTTTTAAAAAAAAAAACAATCATCCCTTCATTGTCTAGAGGAAAAATTTTTCCTTTTTTTTTTATTTTTATTTTAGCCCTTAGATTTCTTTTTTTTTTTTTTTTATGAAGAGGTTAGGGATTTTACATTGGGTTTAATAACTTTAGTGCTAATAGTAATTTCTAAAATTAATTTTTTTTTGTAAAACTGATGATAAATTATTAACTGATGAGCATTGAATAAAGTTGGGTACTATGATTTAATTTTTAAGTTAGATTAGGTTATATTGAATAATAAGCTTGTAACTTAATCAATACCCATATTTTTTCGTTGAAAAAAATCACAATTAGAACTTCTTCTATATAATACAAAATTAAATTATATTGATATTTTTTATAATCTTAGATAGTTCAAAATTTATAGATCATGAATGATCATTATATGTATATATTTATGTTGTTAAAAAAATTATTAGTTCTTTTTAATCTCCTTATATTTTATATAATGGAATTCATTGTATGTTTTTAAAATATGAAACCGAATTCAACCAAACTGATTTTTTAAAAAGTTTTTATAACCAAAATTATTCTAAAAAATTGAAAACTATATTTGATTTAGTTAATTTTGAATTAATTTTTATAAATATTTCGGATAATTCGGTTATTTTACTCACCAATACAGTTATCCAATGATTTTTCTTCACATTTGCTCGTGTAAAAGAGTTTTAGTCAAAACCCATTTTATGAAAAAAAAATAAAAATAAATTGGAAATGACTGGAAACCTATACTGTCATGTATTGGTCATTCCTTGCCTACCAAAAGAATGAACAAATCAAATTACCTTTCATATACTCTTTTTTTTTTTTAAATTTTATCCTTTAACATTAACTTAATTTAAAATTTATCTTTATAAATTATTTTAATTTTTTTTTATAAAACTATCACAATCAAACAAACATCCTAATATTTAGTTTTGCTTGGTTTGTACTCAATTTTATGAGTATCTATTTTTATTATCATATAATTAAATAAAAATTATTTAATCCAAATAAAAATAAATCATTTCTATCATACTTATGCGGATTAGATCATACTAGAGCTCTACATCACTGGATTAATGAATTAATATAGTAAGCATCAAGGTTGGATTCCTACTAAAAGTTATAGTTTAGGAATCGAATTGAGAAATGTGTAACAGATTGGGGACTAATACGAAGTTAGCCCAAAAAGAAGCCAGCAAATACGTTGTTCATAGCAGCAAAACAGAGTCCCTACTCCCTATAATTACTGTCTCTGTTTTCGATTGACCGACACGCAAAATGTCGTTCAAAAAGAAAAAATTCACACTTCCTCCCATCATCAAAGCCCTTGATAAACTTCCATCACCGCCACCACAACCACCGCTTCCTCCTCTTCCAAAACCACCACCAACAACCCATTTAGCCCCTCTCCCCACTCTCACTCTCACACCTACCTCCAACCACACAAACCTCCTCCACTTCCTCAACTCCCATCTCACAAAGATCCAACCTTTAACCCCTCAAAACCTCCTCCACTTCTTCAAAACCAAACTCCACCACCACCCACATTTCTCTCACTATGACTTTCATATTTTCAACTGGGTTTCTACTATAGACTCTTTTAGTCATGATCATCAAACTTTTGAATGGATGGCAAGGACTCTTGCTATCACAAACAGGTTAGAGGAACTTGCTTTGCTTCTTCAATTTATGTCATCAAATCCTTGTCCTTGTAGTGAAGGTATATTTTCTTGTCCAAGAATTGAGCCCATATTTCAGTTTTGTATTAATGCTTACTGTAAAGCTAGGAAATTGGATGATGCTTTTTTAGCTTTTGAATGTATGAGGAAGTTGATTGATGGAAGGCCTAGTGTTGTTGTTTACAACATTTTGATTAATGGGTGCGTGAAGTGTGGAGAACATGATAGGGCTATTGGGGTTTATGATAGGATGTTGAAGGATAGAGTTAAGCCTGATGTGTTTACTTTTAATATATTGATCAGTAGTTATTGTAGGAATTACATGTTCGAATTGGCTCTGGAATTGTTTAGAGAAATGAAAGAGAAAGGATGTAGTCCTAATGTGGTTAGTTTTAATACTTTGATTAAAGGGTTTTTTAGGGAGAGGAAATTTGAGGAAGGGGTTAAGATGGTGTATGAGATGATTGATTTGGGGTGTGAGATATCGAGTGTGACTTTTGAGATTTTGGTTGATGGACTTTGCAAGGAAGGGCAGGCTTCGGAGGCATGTGGATTGTTGATTGATTTTACGAGGAAAGGAGTTTTGCCAAGGAAGTTTGATTCTTTTGGTCTTGTGGATATGCTTTGCAAGAAAAGAATGGCGGATAGAGCTTTGGAAGTGTTGGATGAGTTGTGGAGGAATGGAAATATTCCTAGCATGATTTCTTGTACCACTTTGATAGAAGGTTTGAGAAAGTCTGGTAGAAGAGAGGAAGCGTTTGGATTGATGGAAAGGATGTTGAAAGAGAATATTGTTCCTGATATTATGACTTTTAATTGCCTGCTTCATGATCTTTGCAATGAGGGAAGAACAGTTGATGGTAACAAATTGAGATTATTGGCTTCTAGAAAGGGTTTGGATGTAGATGAGATGACATATGACATTTTGGTATCTGGGTGTATAAGAGAGGGTAAAAGAAAGGAAGGGGAAGCTTTGGTGGATGAGATGTTAGATAAGGAATTTATACCTGATCTTGCCACATATAATAGGTTCATAGATGGGCTTTCTAAAACAAGAAGTTCTGCACAATAGTGTATTAAATTTATTCATAGGTGAAAATATAGAGTTTGTACACTTTTATTTGGATGCCAACCAATTTATTTGATCTAGCTGGGGCTTCTCTTGATTTAGTAGAAATGCTTTCTTCCAGGAAATGTATCTGGTTGTCATAATTTTTATGGTTGGGTTTAGAGATAGAGACAACGGGGAAGGAGGTGGGGTGAGGAAATGGTGAATCCATTTACAGGCCCAGATTCCACTGCATCTCATTTTTTCATTGCAGCTAAAAAGTTCCTTCTGGATGGAAAGCGTGTCACTTTTGGGAAGGTAAGTAGAGGAACAGACATTGATTTGACTTATTGGCATGTTGCTAGTGAGGGTATTATCTCACTCAAGGTGTCATCATGGATTGTGGGGGATGTCCTGAGGGGGGAGACATGGAATATAAAACTACTTCAAAGATCTCAACTTATCCTGACTGGTCAGCTCACCTGGACACAAAGCCAGATGATATTTCTTGGGGGATGGAGGTTGTACATTCTTTTGAATATTTTGGAATGAGCAGTACAGGAGGCTACAAGATACGGCTCTTTGAAAACTGTAAAGCTTAAAATTAGATTTTTGTTTTGAGAAGGAAGATATTGCTGAAGATTGAGCTCATCACTGTGGAAGACTGCCTCAGATGTTTACAAATACTTCTACCTGTAAATAGAGCCTTGGAGATCTTGTTTTTCTTTCTATTAATGGCATAAAGGGTGCGTGTTACCATCAAAATTCTGTAACAGTGTGCTATTTAATAATGGCATTGTCAGATATAACTAACTCATTCATTCAGTTTGTTGATTAATGCAACGCATTTTTGTTTCACTCAGCTGTTAACGTTTATACTTGCACATGCAATTGAGTTTTCTCGATTGTAAGATAAAATTATTTAGGACCCATATCGTCCAGGTGTGAAAGATGCTGCTTAACTGTGCCAAAATGCTCGTGTTAATGTACTTTTACTTGTTAAGTTTTGTATGCTGAAAACCTGTCTCTTGATAGATAAATTTTATCCAGTCATTATTGCATAGCATTGCATTTCTCTTGTGGCTCTCCATTTTTTCCTTTTATTTTAAAAACTATGTTGGATTGATTCTTCAGCATGCTAAATGCTGGTTTTTTGTAACTCTGAACTCATCTCTATCCTGGTACAGATGATTGTTTTGGAAAAGCAAATTTTGTATCTATGTAATCAATAACATTTAGTTTGTCCTTTTAATTTCTGACCATATATTTTTTATTCAAAATTGATTTCAGAATTTTTGTGTGCTCATTTGTACTCATGGTTTTGATTTCTTGCTCTGTATTGATTGCAATGCTTTCTATGCCCTGGTTTTTCCCCCTGTTGAAAGTTTTCAAGAGTAATGTCATTGTGACATTCAATGCTCGACTAATTTGTATTTCTCTTTTGGTTTTCCTCTATTTGTCCATAAATATAATGATAGATTGATTGGGTTGAATACAAGTGTTATCTACGTTGGAGTTTTAGATTGATCGGGTTGAATGATAGACATCTGGTATTCCATTTTCATGTCTCAATTTGATGCCATCCCACAGATATATGAATGTTGAATCTAGATATTTAATATATGCATATTTGATCATGCCATCTGTTGAAACTATTGACAAGGAAATTTTGTAAATACTTAAACATGGTAACCGGTGACAATCCTCAAACCACTAAAGCAATTGCTTTGGAATGTGGCATACTGAGTTCAGATGAAGATGCTGTGGAGCCTAATATTATTGAAAGAAGAGTGTTTTGTAACTATTCAGATGCAGAAAGAGAAGAAATTGCAGGGAAGATCTCAGTAAGATTTGTGTCTGTCCATTTATTATTAGTTTTGTGTTTTTTGTATATTTGTACACTTTGAAGAGCCAAATTTCATAGAAACTTCTGCCATTCAATATTTATTAGGTGATAGAGAGGTCTTCTACAAATGACCAGCTTTTTCTTGTGCAAGGATTGAAAAAGAGGGGACACGTTGTTGCTGCAACTGGAAATGGAACAAATGATGCTCCTGTGTACACAAGGTTTGACTGTTATTCTTTTTCTTTTTGTTTAGCGGAATAATGCACTCCTAGTTTTGCTGTGTTTCTGCATCAATAGGTCTCGATACGATGATGATGATTATATTAATCTTTGCCACAAGGTACTTGCTTTCTACCTTGCTATTATTTTTTTTTTCCTTAAGAAAAAAAAAATTCAGGCAGATATTGTTCTTTCAATCCGTATCCAGCAGATATCCTGGCTGCCTCAAGTCCTGCTTTCCTTCACCGTGCCTAGTAGGTTATACATCCTTCTGGTTCAAGGGTTTCTGTTGGCAGATTTTGCTTTAGAAAACATCAATATCTATAAAGCCGCCAAATTTCTTGAGAGGCAAGCTAGGAAGACTTAGCTTGAACTAATTTTTGCTGTCAACATATTTATTTTGTAACACAAAGGTTGTAAAATTCTCTTACCGGGCATAACTGGTTTGCTGGTTGGTTTTATTGCATATGCATCTGAATTCAGTCAGCCTTATGATGCCTTGTACAAGGATTTCTAATTGCTTGACTACTTTCAGTTTTTCTTCTATGATTAATCTGGTTAATTCTCTTGACTAGTTTCCATTTTTCTTCTATGTTTCCGATAAGCTTAATTATTTATTCCTAGTCATGGAGCAAGGTATCTTCAATCAACTGTTTTTATGCATAATTAAGTTATTCGAATCTCTTTCTCAGGAAAAAATGTCCGAGTCTCCTCCACATGTGAAAATTGAAAGGGAAAATATGGCCATCTTTATTTTATTATTTCATATCTGAACACACTGTTCAGTAACTAAAGTATCTGATGATAACTATATCTGGTCAATAGACCTTATTCTCTCTTAACAAACAAAACCTAGAAAGCCATAGAAACATATAGAATTAGGATAAAAAGAAAATATAAAATCAAACAAAAGCATGCTAAATAATTAATAAAATCCTCCTAAGACTTAGAGGTGAAGTTGAAGTTGGCACAAGTTGTTTGTCTAAACAACAGGGAAGAGCTGAAGCCCAGTCTTGAAGCAGCAAGATCGAACTGTAGGAGATTGTCCTCCAATTGGTGGCCTCCAATGACAATTGAAGTCCTAGGATTCACTCCTCCATCCACAAATCCAAGGCACAACACATCATCTTTAACCTGCACCATTGAGTTTGCACCAAAAATCCTCCAGTAAACATTCTTGCTTTGCAGGACAAGATCAATTTGAGGCACTGCTGGGCCAACGCGTGTGCTGCCAATGTTCTTTGAGTTGAAACATGCTCCGAAAGGTGCTACAGATGCCACCCTAGGGACATTGGCTTTGGCTAGCTCTCTGACAAAAGAGTCAGTGACAGCATTGTAGATTGTTGTTTCCATCACCGTGTAAGCATTTACTGTGCTAATCTTGGTTCCACCATAGCCTTCTCTGTTAATGGACAGCAATGAAGCGTTTAATGGAACAACATTTTCATTGATCTTGATAGACTTGACTCCAATGAAGTAATCAGTGGAAGGCTCTCCTTCAAAGTAACCAGATGCTGTGCTTACAGGGTTGAGAATTAATGGGGTGTAGATGAGGGACTGAGAAAGATCATCAGCATGTGGAAGCAAAACATAAGGTCCATCTCCAAAGATAACAACACCTTTAGCATTTGAAGAGGTCAAGCAAATGGCAAACTTTCTAGGAAAGCTAAAAGCAGCAGAGAATTGAGAAGGAAGTGAGATCTTAGTCCTTCCAAGTCCAGCCATGCCCTTGACTCCCTTAGCAAGACCTTGCAGGATAAATGTTGGAGCACAACTGAAGAGGAAATTAGGGACTGAAACAACTCTGCCTGGATTTGATCCATCAGTAGATTGAATGGAAACAACATCCTGAGTAAGGTAATCAGAAGTGCCAGTGCGTGTCGCAGTGTTATCAGGGGATAAAACACAGAATTTTTTGTCGACAGTGCATGTCTTTAGCCTATAGACTGCAAGGGAGCACTGAGCAGTGTTGCAACTTGGATTTTTTTTAGACGAAGAGACATATCCTTGCTGACAATCAACCCAAAGATATTGACCACCAAGATCAAGAGTCACCTCTACAGGCACTAGAGGGGTTCTTTGGTTAATTTGGGCAAGGTATTGGAGACTTGATGGATCTTTTGATACAGGAAGGACTAATGCTTTAGGCCTGAATGTTGTTTGTGCTATAGAATGGGGACTGGAAATAAGAAAAAGAGAGCAAAAGAGAAGAATAAAATTATGAGTGAGAGCCATTGTTTATGCTATAAAGATAATTGTTGGATAGAGCTGATGTGTGGAGAAGTACAGTGGGTTCCGATTCTATTTATAGCTTATTGTTGGTGTAAATATTGGCTATGTCAATTGTCAAAGGATGGCAACTTGAGGTCACATATGCCGGCTTACGATGGTGTTGTATAATATTGACCCTTTGACCTTGTTCTCTATGCTTCTATATCTTTCCTTGTGCGCAGATTTTATTCTAAACTAGGAAGTGATGGGTGTAGTAGCTCTTGATTTAAATTAAGGGATTTTATGAAAAAAGAAGAAGAGAATTAATTTCTTGTTATTATAGACAGTAAAAGTTACTCTTGAAAAAATTTATTATTGCCCTTTAATTTATTTTTTATTTTGATTTTAACCATTTAATTTTTTTAATTGTTATTTTTTATTTTGAATATTTTTGTGTTATTTTTTTTTTCAATTTCATCATTCAATGTTTCATTTCTTGGGATTGGGTTTTATGATTTTTTCATGTATAATGTTTTTGGTTTGATAACCTGGGTTACGAGTTTGAAAAGTTAATAGGGGTTGACATCTTTTTTTATCTTATTTTTTTTTATATCATCGGTTGACATTGTTCTTTTTATTAGATTATCCTAACCTTATAACCTATAACACTAGTTTAGCAGGTTAACTTAGACTGAGTTATCCCTTAATGCCCATATTATATATCTATTATGCTAGTTCAGGTTGGCTCACCAGATTATTTTATCCTCTTTTTTTTTATCATATTTCTCCTTTTTTTCCATCTTTAATTGGTTAAAAATTAAATAAAATTATCTTTCTACTCTTGGATAAAGGTTTTCCCCCTGGTGATTTTTTTCCTCCATTTACTATCACTGCCTTTCTTCTTTCGTGTAATTAAGCCAACTTATTAAGGATATTAATTCTCAAACTAATTTATAGTTAAGTCAATCAAAATTAAATCTTTTTTTAATAATCTAAAAAAGGTCCAGAGTTATGAAAATCTCTTTGTACTAGTTTTAAAACTCAAGAATACCAATAGATAATATTGAAAACCATCTGAGTTATGAAAACGACTCATAACCATATATATCAAAATTCCGTTCATGTCAATAATTTGTTATCCTCTATAAATAAATTCTTTTTTTCTTAGCCGCCATTGGCAGCTTCCTTCAAGTACAAGCGTAAGGTGGTTGTATAAATTGCTTGTGATCATTGAAATGCGTTGCCTTCAAACAAAATAAATTTATTTGCTTTTTTTGAATATCTTTTTTCTCAAGTGCCTTGGCTTGTTCTTTCAGAATTAGAAAGGTGATGAAGATGGTAATAAAATTGCCTTGGATCATACTAATATATATGCCAAAAACTATATCCACATGAAAGTCTATAGAAAGTGTCCATCCAGCTCAAAAAAAGCTAAACAAATTAGTTCTTAATCAACTATACTATATGTTGCATCAATTTTTTAAAAAAAAACCCCAAAAAATAGAATGTTAAAGCATTGTCGACGTGTTTTTCAGCACCAAGAAGAACTTCATTCATGAACTGAAATTTTAATCTATGAGTCTAATAATAATAAAAAAAGAGAGTAGAGAATCATGCATGTGAGTAAATATGAAAATACTTGTTAATGCTAACCAAAGATTAAATCAAGAAATTAAAAAGTAAATATAAATTAAGATATTTAATCTCATATTAAGAATAGCCCTTTAATTTTTTTATTTAATCAAATAACAATAATTGTTTTTTATAAAAATAGTAATGATTTAACTAAAGGTGAAACAAATAATTTGCTAATATGAATCTAACTTTCTCTCTTTATGTTATTTTTTAGCCACCCTCTCTCTTATCTCTCAAATTCAAGTATTGAAACCTGAACAAAATGAACTTTTAAATCATAATGTAAAATCCATCATTAAACAAGGACCAAAAATAAAAAAACTTGGGGACTAAAATACCTAAAAGCACGCCTCTTAAAGAAAAGAAAAGACAATTAAATTTTTGTTTCATGATAAGATTCAATCCTTAAAGTTCTAATTATTTTTAATTAATACATTTGAATTGTATTTTGTCAAGTTAAGAATTAACTCAACGCTGTGGAATGAAGAAATAAAAAAAAGGTTATTTGACTAAAAAAACATTAAAGAAGAAGAAGAAGAAAAGCATTGCGCGTTGTTACGATTACAATGTGAATTGTCTCATACTACACAGCAAAACCAACAATTCCTTTAGTTTTAGACTCGAGGCGTGTTTGAGATTAGTGGTACGGACTACTGAGAGGACAAAATCCATGGCTTCATGGAGTCCATAGCAATAGAAAATTGTTTATTTCAATTTGAGGTAAAATTGTTATTACAAGAAGAATGTTTCTCTTATTTTCTACACCATGCTCATGCCTTCTTCTTCCTCTTTTTTTTTTTTTAATAATGACAACATTTGACTTCTATGGTTAAAGTCACAAATAATAATAATAATAATAATAATAATAATAATGTAGTAGAATAGTTGGCAGTATCAAACCTAGAAAAAAAATTAAGCAGGGGAATTCAATATATATATATATATATATATATCTTTTATTCATAATAGATAAAAACAACATAAACCAAATATTTTAAATGTTATATCCAATAAGTTAGTCTAACATCAATTTTAATCAATATATTACAATTGAATCCAAGCCCCCTTTTTGTATGTATTAATGAAAAAACACAAAATCACATAATTTTGCATACTAAAAAGTAGTTTGTAACTGCGTTTTAAACTATGTTTTTCTAAATTTTAAATTTGTTTTTATTTAGAATTATTTTTATATATATATTTTTGAATCGTTTTGATATGTTAATGTTAAAAATAATTTTTTAAAAAAATAATACAAATATTATTTTAAAATATTTTTTTAAAAAAAATTTTTAAAAAAATTACTGTTATACTCATTTATCGAGGATAATTGACCTCGTCTTATATTTCAGTGGGTTATATATATATATTGGGACTGGTAAATAGGAACAACTAACCCCGCTACGATGAGATCAAAACAAGGCAAGGGTTTGTCAAATTATCAGCTTATGAAATCTTTATATCCACAGTAAGTGGAATTCTTCCTAATTTCCTCCTCTTCAGTTTACACGAGACAGGGGAGCAATTCTTGGGGAAACTACTTAGCAATCAACAGCTTGAAAATCACTCGTAAATCTAGAACTATGGTACAATCAGACAATTCATTCATCTCACTGTTTCCTTCTTACCCTTTGGCAAACCAGTTTCCTCACCATCCTAAGATGTATTTTCTAAAAAAGGATAATACCCTTGAAGAATGGCTTTAAATCTACTAATCACCATGTAAGAACGCTCATGGGTTTAGCTTTAGAAGAAGCACAAGAAAACCTAGTGCAAGCACATCGATGATCGAACGCGTTCTCCAGAAGAAAGAAAAGGCTTTGGAAGCATACTTTCCCATATGGCTGTGCTGTCCACTAAACGGAAAATTGATCCTATTCATCGCTAGTCATTCTGCCCTGAGCAGCTCCTCTTATAAGTACCGATATCGGCTCTCGTGCTTTTTTCCAGGTTCTGTAAACTAGCGTAGAATTGAGAATCAAGTCCGGAAAACTGTCTTCTCCAACTTCCTTCTCGAAAAGAGATTTTGTCTCGTATTCTAGCTGTCCATTCACTATCGCTGCTTTTCTCAGATTACCCATGTATTAAGCATAGAAAAAGTAAAAATATCCAAGCACATATTTTTCCTTTCTTTTCTACACAACTTCTCTGCAACTTTTAAACCTGTCGCCCCAATGCCCAAGTCAAAGCTACTTTCTAAGTTCTAAACCATAAGAAAATTTCACAAAGAAAAAAAAATGCCAGTATATATATATAATAACAGAGCATATTTCTCCTGCCAAACTAGTAGACATTTTTCTTTTTTTCACAATGATTATGCAAACCCAAGTCATGCTCCTGCCTCCTCGTATTTCAAATTTAAGTTCCAATTCGTGCTATTATCTAAGAGGACAGAAGGGTTCCAATTAGGCAATTACAAATAAATAAATAGATATAACCCCATGTGAAAACACAAACCAAAATTTCACATCGCTATGATCTCATTTATTGGTTGTCGTACAAGTGAAATAAGCTTGGCCACATCAAAGGCATTCTCAGTTTTCTTATATACACACCATATACCGCATCAAACAAAAAGCAATCTAAATAACGAGTATTAGCCGGACAATGGTACCGGATTTGAAATGAGTATAAACAAAAAAGTGAATGTCCAAACCAAGTAATGAAACAAATTGTTGAAAAAAAAAGATGAGTGATTAACATTTTCACGAGGCCTAAAACAGATACTACCAGTCAACCATCAACTTCAATTCTTCTTCAGCTAATTCCCTTGTTTGAAAACGAAAGATGAAAGGGCAGCCCTCCATCCATACATGGCTGATGGTTCATGCTTTTTGGGTATGAGAGTAGCCAGACCTACCCCTGTGCTTTGACTGGGTATAATTCCCTGTGGGGCACTAGTCTCCGCAGATCTAGGAAATATATCAGCAAGCGCATTATTAAATTTCCACAGGTGTTCAACTAGAAAGGTGTTTTCATACTGCATCCGTATTAAAATTCAATGCCTAATGCGCCAAATTGATAGCTACTTGTCAACATAAACTGTTCTCAACTGAACTATTAATGTCCATGCCTTTACTCAATGAGTGCAACACAAGCGCATACACACATACACAAGCACAAAAAGAGATCAAGACTAGACCAATATTACTTCAGAATGATATGATCGAGATTCTTCAAAAATAGCAAAGGAATTTCAACATCACGATGGCATGAAACCAAATTAATGAATCATGCATATCTACTAGCGCAAGACTGTACAGGACTCTCCAGCTTATAAATTAGTTTGTATTTCTGTAGTGTAACAGACAAAAATGAAGAGACAAGATACTGGTCTCCATGATTGATATATGGTTGTTTCCCTAGTAAATTTTGTGCAGGAGGCCATCGGTAACTTGAAGCAGCTCAGAGCCCTTCAGCAAGGGACAAAGTATCTTATGATACTTTTTTTGTATAATAATGATATATAGGGATTGCCAGCAATCCAAAATACTGATCAATCAATTGACAAGATGGCTTATTTGTGGCAAAACAGAACATGTACAAAAAAGGTCAACAAGGAAACAGCCCTTTCAGTTTCAGATTCTATAAACATGCCAGAACTTTTAAGAGGGAAATCAATATCCAAAAGAATTTATGTTAACCAACATATTAACCAAAATTCATCTCAAGCATGCCATTTAAACAAGATACCTGACTTTTAATTAGAAGAGGAAATCAAATAACTGGATGCTTAAAAGTGTTAAAAAAACCTATACAATAAAAAAAGAAAGCATTTAAAATCACAAGCATCTGAAAATAAAAATAAACCAAATTAAAGAGATAGAGGGAGTACACACATGAGTCCACCATAAGCTAATGTTGAGAACCCTTGACGTTGCTTGTGCTTGGGATTAGAATTACAGATTACATATATCCGTCCACGACGCTTAACTATCTGACAAAATTCACACATCTTCTTCACTGATGATCTCACCTTCATAGCTACTGCGAATATGAAAAAAATCAAGAACCCGTCAAAACAAATTCAAACCTATCATTTGATTAAGAACCACTTCACCAAAAGCATCACAAAAACTGAACTTTTGACTCCTTTCAAGATTTAAAGGCAACAAAACCATATCTAACCTAACATGCCACTTATCAAGCAAATTCACTGTACATATGATCCTAAACCCCAACATTAAGAAATAAACATGCCCATTATTTGATTAAGCACCCATTTACAAAAACCTTAATATAAAATTATAATTTTAGCACTCCAAGATTAAATTGCAACCAACCCATCTCTTAAAACAACCCTAATATTAACAAAGCAGATAACTCTACGTACACTACTAAGAAAAAAATACATGGGTTTCATTGGTTTTTGGAATTCTAACTCTCAATGCCAAAAGCCAAGTTAAGAAAAATAAAAATGATAGCAAGATATTCAAACACACATAAATATTACATTAGAAAAAAGAGTATAGAGAGAACCAATAGTGGGGTTGTGGCGAGGACTATGGAGATTAACGGGCGTGTTGAAACAAAGAAGAAGGAACTGTTGAGGGAGGGGAATGAGAGAGCTTGAGATTATTTGCTGACAAGAGCGCCAATAGCGTTTTAGAATTTAGGGTTTAAATAGTTACTTTTACTGTGTATGTATTGTACAAATTTTTTTTCGAAGTCATGTTCAAGTCATAAATAAAAGTTTAAAATTATCATTAAACTTGATTTAACTAATTAAATTTAAAATAACTTTTTACCCAATTTTAATAACTCTTTATCCATTTTTTTGAAACAATTTTCTATTTAATAATATTTTCTTTAATTTAGTTATATTATAAAAAAAAACATTTGTCTAAGTTTTTTTAATAATTATAATTTTTCTTTTACTGCAATATAATATTCCCAAAAAAATTTAAAAACTAAAACAAAAAAGGACAACGGGATGAACATGGATGGGACCCGATAAGTTTGAATTCCGTCACTTTAACCACTTGTACACATCGGCAATTGTTGATTCAATTACAATTATTATTTTTTTTTTTTGAAAAAACAAAAACTTCGTTTTAAAACAAAAAAATATATATACGATAAGTTGGCTACCAAGATAAACAATGTATCGATTGTCTATCTAGATTTTAACCAAAAACATCATAACAAATTATTTTGCTCTAAAAACTACTTTTCAATTTATTTTCACAAAACACACCTAATAAAAAATGTTAGAACATAAAAAACTAATTTATCAATTTAAAAAACTCATAAACAAATTTAAAGACACAAAATCAAACCTGATAATTTTTTTTTGACCTTGATCTATTCATCAGGTAATATTAAGGTTTGAAACAACCATCATCAAACTCTTCTCGTCGAATAGAACCCGTTGAAACCAAAATCAATTAGTTTAGTTGTCCAGATCAATGATTATTGATAACTTTCTCTCTTCTCTTTTAAATTTAGGGACTAAAAAAAATAAAAATAAACTATTAGATCAAAATTGAATTCCAAGAAACTACAGGGACTTTCAAGGAAGAAAAAAGAAGAGGACTAGAACAAATGTTTTCAAAAATTCTAGAGTGACTATGAAATGTTTTCATGTTTTACACTTTGGTCTTTTAGGTTTTTTTTTTAAAAAATTGATTTCTTAAATTTTATTATTTATCATTTGATTATTTGACCTTGAGTTTCATTATTTTTTCCTCTTTCTTTTAAATGAAATCATCTTGTTTTTATGTCAAGATGCAGAGTTAGTTGATTTAACCTAGGTTGACTCAGGCTTTTTTATATATTTTTTTAATTGATTTTTTTAATTATTTAGTTTACTTGATAGTTAACCTCCAATGTTTTATTCAATTTTTTTTATACAGGGTTATGTCGATCTTATAACTAGTCCACGAATATGGTATGCTAATATAAGTTATGTTTTTTTATCCTTTTTAAAATTGATTTATTTTTTGGATTTGTCCTTCGATGTTTGATTTCAATAATATAATTTTTTTTTATGAGGTTATCTTGTTCTCATTTAATTTTTTATTTTGTTATTAAATAAGATCGTTGAGATCTCTTAAAAATATATCTTATCTTTTGTTGGGTTTTTTTTATAATTATATTATTAAATTAATCGAGTTTATTAAATACATTCAAATCAATTACCCAAGTCTCAAATATGTCTTATCTTACTCGACTTGCGATGTACTACCTATCTTCTATATTTTATATAACAACAAATTCATCCCTGAGTCATGGGCATTCATAATTTTATACATTTTTTTAAAATCCAAGATAAAATATAAAGGTTGTAACTTATATCAGTTGTTTTCATTTTAAGGGTATTAACAAACCATAAAATCATATGAAAATGCATTGCATAGTTGGGTTATTATATGAAAATGATTTGAGAATGCGTAGAATTTCATGGATGGAAGATTGGCAAATAAAAGGGGATTAACAGTGAACGGGAATATATTCATAGAGACTACTTTGGCTTCAAATCTTAGAATTGACGGTCGCAATCCTGTTGAGTATTGTAAAACTAGAGGCAAGTTGCTTATTACCATCAAATTTGGCAGGCAAGTTGCTAATTACCATCAAATTTGGCGGCAAGTTGCTTATTAGGACTTTTTTTTTTTTTTTTTGTATTTATTTTGCTTTTGAGTTTAATTATGTTTCACCTTTCAAGCTCCCTTTGGTTTTACACATTTGACTGTATAGTCATGCCTGTTTTTTATTATCAAAAGGTTGCTGCAGTTCTGGTTTCAATGGCGCATAGGCGCTAGCTGCAAGAGGAAAAGAAAGATATGGTTTCTTTGGTGAGTTGTTATTGTGCCATAATTCCCAGCGTCTGTCTTGCCATGGTTTGGTTTCAAAAGCTTTAGTGACTGCCCAAACACTAGATGATAGATGGCATTTGTGGCTTGGAATTTCTTTTACAAAACCATGATTTTGGATAACTGATGCCCAGTGGATTTTCTGAAACAATACCTCTTGGTATGGAGAAATCAATGACTAGTTAAAAGAGAAAAACTCAAAAATATATGGATTTTGGGACTTCAACGACTCTGCCTTCTGCTTCTATCAGCTTCTTACAAGGAAGACAACGACCTCTTCATCTTGTTCCTTTTATATGGAGACTGCCGGCGGGCAACATGACTAGTTAAAGAGAAAAACTAAAATATATGGAAAAATCACTCTAGGCATTTGCTCATTATAGATTGTAACATTGAAATAATAATGATCTTTTCCTTGAAAAAACTCTACCTTTTTAGGGGTAAAATAGTATTTTACTTTAGTTGATTTATCATTCGAGAATTGCCATAATATCATTTTATTATACCTCTACATACTACACATAAAAACAAAAAAATATTTAACGCATTTTAATTTTTTTTTTTATAATATAATTACTTTAAATTTAAAATTTAAAAAGCTTGGCTTGAGGAGCTAATTTGTAATTGCATGATGTTTTTTTTGTAATAGTATTTGAATCTTGAGGGTAAAGTTGTATTTTTTTAAAAAAAACAAAATATTACTGACGCGTGCAATGAACATGTCAGCCGCTCCTTTACCTTAAAGCGGTGCGTTCGGCTAGTTTTGATGGTAAAAGTTTTGATTTCACCGTGTCATTTGATTGGTCTCAACTTTCTCTCCCTGCCTATATGACTCGTGTAGTCGTTGAACCTTTGATGCCTCGCCAACATCCTTTTCTCTTTTTTTTCTTTACTCTTTTCACATTGAAAACTGTGCCTAGCCCTCCATGATTTTCATATTATCCCTTCAAGTTATTTTTATTTTGATTTTGTCCCTCATTTTTTTTCTATTTCTATTTGTTTTATTTTTATTCATTTATCAATTTATTTTTTTTTCTTTTCAATTACATCCTCCTTTAATTATTTTTATTAGATTTAGTCCTTATTCTTTTAATATTTATTTTTCTATTTAAGATAGTTTTTAAATATCTTTTTTAATATCACCCCTTCATTTTTTTCTCCTTTTATATTTAATGCTCAATCTTTTCTTTTTCTTTTTCGCTTTGGTTAATTTTTTTATATGAGATTTTTTTTCCAATTTCAACATTTAGCATTAAATTAGTTGACAGTTGAAATTCTTAATTGAACCCAAGTTTTTAATTTCACGGGTTGTGAATTTGAAATATTAACTAAGGTTTAGAAGATTCACCCGGATCAATTAGTATGGGTTGAAACAATCAATTTACCAGTTTTTTCTATAATAGCTTTCATACTTACACAACTTCAATTATTGTGAATTAACCATTTTTTAATTGATCAAGGATACTGTTATTTTTTATTCTTTTTTGCAAAGTTAAATTACTATAACACCCATAAATGTAAAACAATATGAGTCTAAGGTTTTTTTTTATAAAAAAAATTCAATTTTAAAGCTTGACTTTAAAGGCTTAATCATCAACTTTGAGGCAATTTGATCTTTAACTTAATGTTGATAATAATTATAAAAACTATTTTATCCCCCCCCATTTCATGCATTGATATTAGATTGGTTGAGAAATAGACTTTGTAAATGATTTTTTTTTCTTGTTTTATTTAGGGTTATCACGATATCTAACAAACATCTATTTTAGAATCGATACTTGAAATTGTGAACATCTAATTTTTATCATATAATTAAGTAAAAATTATTTTTTAAAAAAAATTATTAAACCCAGTTAAGTTCATGAATCAAATCGTGTGTAACTGGAGTCATCTAATATGTCACTGTCTCAATATTTTTTTTAAAAAAATTCTTCTTGTTTATTTTTTTAAGTTGATCAATGCTTTTGTTGGTCATCCGGATTTCATTTGAATCTATTAAATAAATTAATTCACATTAAGTTAGCTCTTACATGATATAATTAGAAACTCGTGCTAGACAAGGATTAAAGTTAAGGGGATTTCAAGATTCATCTTCTTGCCTAGGTTTAATAGCATTGTAAAAAAATCCCCATCCTCTTAGTGTTTTTTATATATATATTTTCTTTAAAAAATAGTTCGGTCCATGGCAGAACGTGGGCCAAAAATCTAAAATCCAAACGGATGGAGACTTGTGGCTAGGTCCACGAAATTGCCATCCTAAAGCTCTGCAGCCTTTTCCCATGTATTCTCGGTTCAAGGCTCACTAAGATTAAATTTGGGCCAAGATAAGCACATTGAAGTTCAAAAACACTTGTTAGGCACAAATCCAATCTTGATCGGAGAACTTCCTTCTGGTTGGCCCAAGGTTCACGTCGACCCCTACAGAGGCCTGAAAGAAAATGATGCGATTGATGCGATTCAACGAGCAATAAAGAACCTTAAGAGTAAAAATTCTTAAGAGAAACAAGCAATAAAGGCTTAACATTTGAGTAAAAATTAAGGGATCAAAATTCTAAACTATAAAATTGATGCGATTCAACAAGCAATAAAGCCAAAAGTTCACTTGGGCAAGAGTAGACTGGATCAATAATTCCGTCAAATCTCCATAGCTTTTGTTATTGCCAATCCAGAGATTAATTCCACCTTAAGATCTCCAGAAATAAAGAATGAAATTAATAAAGAACATGAATTTCTTACATCCTAAAATAGTAAGGTAGTTAGAAGTACGTACAAAGTTAGATATTTGGCAGTTAAAATTTGTTGGCAAATTAGAAACAAAAGCGTGCATCATTCGCATTCTTAATTAATATTGGTGTCCTTCATCATGTTAGGGAAGTTCCAACATCTAACCAAAGCCCATCAAGCAACGTCATTTGGAGAGCCAATGAAGTACAAGAACTACAACATTAATCTTAATTAAATGTTTCACGTCACTAGCTAATCCTTATCCTCACAGCACCGGCTTTTACCATCTTATAATTAATGAACTAATTAATCGAGAGCAAATTAATTAGACGAGGATGAGCCTACCCAACACGCACCTACCTCTCCCACCATAGACAGGCAAGTGAGGTCATGTTCGTAGGTTATTATAATTGCTAGATTATGTTATTAGGGCATAAAGAACATCGGCAAACATGATTGAAGGGCAGGAGTGAAAGGATGGTGTCATATGATTGATTGATTGGTTGGTTTTGGAAAGGAAATGCTTTTTCTATCAATGCCAACCAAGATGAGGGAAACATTATCGGGTGACTACTCTCTTTTTTTATATTCTATGTGGTTAGTTGAGATCAGAGGCTATAGTTAAGCAAAAGCATTGGTTCTTTTGTTGACCTAATGGGGAGGTCATGGACCACTCTAAAAGGAACCCTATGCTCCTAAGAGGAGCCCATCCTTTTGTAATCCTTGAGGAAAATACATTTTAAAAGGGTAAAATTAATTACGTGGTGATAGTGGTATTTTCTTAGCGGATTCTCACTCTGTGATGGAGATTAATTTTGCTTGTCTCGATAATATTCTTGATTAGGTGTTGGGGGGTCCTGTTGTTATCTTAACAAGGTAAGAAAACATATCATATGAAACAAGTTTTAGCACGGGGGCTCTACGATTAGATAATCTATGAGAGAGCTTTGTGAAGTCTAGAAAAAGGGTCAAACATTCCATTAGGTTCTTCATCATCAGTGACAGCCCTTTTTTTAATGTATT